>SDBT01004251.1_pt1 | contig 24399 bp, 22 predicted proteins | sample 2277101 | NCBI WGS metagenome assembly SDBT01 (sample SAMN10404973, study PRJNA504765) | marine sediment metagenome | isolation source: marine sediment core GS10_PC15, 103 cmbsf | place: Arctic Ocean: Southern Knipovich Ridge | collected 2010 | reverse complement strand
ACTTCAGAAATGTGAGTCATGATTTGTGCTTTAGAAAAAGCGTCTTTTACTGCAGCTATGCGAGCAGCAGTTGGTTTAGCAGCAGCAATAACTTTGCGTTTAGCAGGTTTGCGTGCAGCAGTTTTACGTGCAACAGGTTTTTTAGCGATTACGCGTTTAGCGGTTGCTTTTTTAGCAGGTTTTCTAGGTGCCATGTTAAAGGTTCCCTTTGGTTGATTAAAACAAAATACTCTATGTTCATAGGGTGAACGCAAGCAATTTACCACCATAAAAAGCAAAATGCACGTGTTTTTTCAGTTTTTTTCACTGAAGGACACGATAAAGAAGAGAAAAATGTACGTTGTCTGAAAACAATATCGCAAAATCGCGAAGCGAGATTGCCCATTTAAACAGGCCCTGCGGGCCGACATGTTATAGCCTAGGCCGTAAGGCCTGGGGGGATTATAGCCAAGCAGATGATCGAGGCCTGTAAGGCCGTTTTAATGTCGGCCCTGCAGGCCTTCATATGTAACGACATTTGCTCCCAGGCTTTGCGGCCTTGGGCTATAAAACATGTCGGCCTACGGGCTCGTTTTAATATGCCGGCCCTGCAGGCCTCGGTCATCTGCAATGACGATTTCCCCCCAGGCCTTACGGCCTAGGCTATAACATGTCGGCCCGCTGGGCCTGTTTGAAGGGAGCCCAATATCCATACTTGTATATTAATGCCTGGCCCTGTAGTATTATGCACCTTTTCGTTTTGGAGTGTTAGTCGATGACAACTTTTACAGCAAAGCCGCAAAATATAGTGCACCAGTGGTTTCTGGTGGATGCTGCAGGCAAGACTTTGGGCCGCTTGGCGACCAATATCGCAATACGTTTGCGCGGTAAGCATAAACCCGAATATACCCCAACTATTGATACTGGGGATTTTATCGTGGTGATCAATGCTGAGAAAATCAAAGTGACCGGTAAAAAAGAGCAAGATAAAATGTATCACCGTCACACCGGTTATATCGGTGGTCTGAAATCAGTGCCGTTCAATAAAATGATGGAAAAAGCGCCAACTCGCGCGGTTGAAGTGGCAGTTAAAGGCATGTTGCCAAGAGGGCCGCTGGGTCGTCAAATGTATCGCAAATTAAAAGTTTATGCTGGTCCCGAACATCCGCATAGTGCACAGCAACCACAACCGCTTGAGGTGAAAGAATAAATTATGGCTACAGCAAAGAAAAAGGTTACGCTACAACAACATTATGGTACTGGCCGTCGTAAGACCTCGACATCACGTGTTTTCTTGCGTCCCGGCAAGGGCACGATCATGGTCAACAATACGCCATTGGATGAATATTTTGGCCGTGAAACAGAGCGTATGGTTGTGCGCCAACCGTTGGTCGCAGTAAGTGCGATCGACCAATTTGATGCACTCATCACGGTGAAAGGTGGTGGTAGCAGTGGTCAAGCTGGCGCGATTCGTCATGGTATTACTCGTGCGCTATTGGCATTTGAGCTGGATCAAGGCGGCGCTAATGATGGTGACGGTGGAGAGGGTGAAGAAGGCCCAATCACTTGGAAATCCATCTTGCGTAAAGCCGGATTTGTGACACGTGATTCACGTGCCGTTGAGCGTAAAAAAGTGGGTCTGCACAAAGCACGTAAAGCAACTCAATACTCTAAACGTTAATATTATTCGCATCATGCGATTAGGGGTTCTGCTATGACTGTCGTAAAACGTTCAGTAATGACTATGTATTCAGGCGAAACGGATTTATTTAGCCACCGTGTGCGCATTGTGCTTGCCGAAAAAGGGGTGACGGTTGATATTTTAAATATTGATCCGAAAGATCCCGTGACTGATTTGCATGAGCTAAATCCTTATAACACATTGCCGACGTTAGTTGATCGTGACTTAGTGCTGTATAACTCCAACGTGATTATGGAGTATTTGGATGAGCGTTTTCCGCACCCACCATTGTTACCTGTTTACCCTGTTGCTAGAGCAAAATGCCGTTTAATGGTGTTTCGTATCGATCAAGATTGGTATAGCTTGGTTGACAAAATTTCAAATGGTGGGAAGAAAACCGCAGATAATGCTCGCAAAGAGCTTAAAGAAAGTTTGACCAGTTTATCGCCGGTTTTTAATGATATGCCATTTTTCTTAAGCGATGAATTTTCCTTAGTGGATTGTTGCATAGCACCAATTTTATGGCGTTTGCCAATGTTGGGCGTTGAATTACCCGTGCGTGCGAAAGCTATTCATGCTTATTCACAACGAATATTTGAGCGTGATTCTTTTCAAGTTAGCTTAACGGATGCTGAGCGCGAAATGAGAGAGATGCATGTTTCCTAGTCGGCCTTATCTTATCCGCGCAATTTACGAATGGATTTTAGATAATCATTTTACTCCTCACGTGTTAGTTGATGCACAATTCACGGGTGTTATTGTGCCTAAAGAACATATAGAAGACGGTAAAATTGTTCTGAATATTTCTCCTAATGCTGTACACGCATTTGTGGTCAGCAGTGAATTTATGGAATTTAAAGCACGTTTTTCAGGTAAAGTGCGCAATATTTCTATCCCGATTCCAGCTGTCGAAGCCGTTTATGCGCATGAAAATGGGCAAGGTATGGTGTTTCATCCGGATGAATACAAAACCGATGTTGGGGGTGAGGGTGGAAAAATGTCTGAGCCACCGCAAATAGGCAAAGCAAAACCTAAGCTTAAGCTGGTGAAAAAATAGTGACAGCACCGGCAATCCATATCAGCGATGCCAGTTTAACCTACGATCAAAAACTTCTTTTCCAACAACTTAATATCACCTTAACAGGCGCAGCTTGTACGGCTATTTTAGGCCCAAGTGGTGTGGGTAAAACTAGTTTATTGCGCTTAATTGCCGGTCTTACTTTTGCAGCAAAAAGCGCATCACCGGTTACGGCATCAGATAATTTACCTTTAGCAGGCCGTATTGCCTATATGGCACAGCAAGATTGCTTGCTACCCTGGAGTTCTGTTTTAGATAATGTCTTAATTAGTTCACGTTTGCGTGGGGAAAAAATTGATGCCATTGCGCGTGAGCGAGCAATGCAGTTATTAATTCATGTTGGGCTAGCAGATGTTGCTGATTCGAAGCCTGAAAAATTATCCGGTGGTATGCGTCAGCGTGTTTCATTAGCACGCACCTTATTCGAAAATAAACCCATCGTGCTTATGGACGAACCCTTTGCATCATTAGATATCATCACGCGATTGCAGTTGCAAAATTTAACGGCTGAATTATTGGTTGATCGAACAGTCTTGTTAGTCACTCATGATCCACTGGAAGCATTGCGTTTAGCAGATGAAATTTATGTGATGGCAGGTGAGCCAGCAAGCTTAGGAACGCCTTTAAAGCCGGCAGGGAAAGCGCCGCGTGATGCAGCAGATCCGGGGTTGCTTAAATTACAGGCGCAGTTGATCGGCAGGCTTGAGCGCCTGTTCATTTGAAGATGGTGCCGAATATGCGCGTATTGTGCTAAGATACATCACGGATGGTTTGCAAACAAAGGGACATTACATCTTTTTTAACAAAATCAATGAACACGATTTAATGCAAAGCATAATTCGCAATAGCCTTGTTATTTTCAGCTTACTGTTAATCTGGCAAATCATTGTCTGGTTATTTCAGTTTCCCGTTTACATTTTACCGGGCCCCCTATTAGTCGCTAAAACGTGGGTTGCTCAGTGGCAAGTGATTGCCACGCAAGCTTGGCCAACGATTATTGAAGCGGTGCTTGGGTTAATTCTTGGCAGCTTAGTCGGGATTATCACCGCATTATTAATGACACTTATAAAACCACTGCGTCATTGGTTTTTACCGATTTTATTAATTAGCCAAGCATTACCAACATTTGCAATCGCGCCATTATTGGTCATGTGGTTTGGTTATGGCATGGCGTCCAAAGTGGTGGTCACCATGATTATGCTATTTTTTCCGGTGACGAGTTCATTTTATGATGGTTTAAAGCGTACTCCACAAAGCTATTTGGATATGGCGCAAACTATGGGGGCAAGCAATTGGCAAAGCTTGTGGCGAATACGAGTGCCAGCCGCATTACCCTCATTGGCATCGGGTTTGCGAGTGGCTACCGCGTTTGCACCCATGGGGGCGGTGATTGGCGAGTGGGTGGGTTCCAGTCGAGGCCTGGGTTTTTTAATGTTGAATGCCAATGCGCGTATGCAAATTGCGATGATGTTTGCCAGTCTAATGACGATTATAGTACTGGCATTAGTGCTTTATTTTATCGTCGATCGACTGCTGCGTTATTATATTAGTTGGAATTTTGAGAGCAGCTATTAAGGCATTGAGATACATGTCACTGACTCAGTTGTAGGGCACCATACAAGCATCTCCCGAAATAGCTTATTTTGGTTAAAATGTCACTCCAGCGAAGGCTGGAGTCTAGTATATGACATGGATTCCAGCCTTCGCTGGAATGACGTTTGCTGCAGAAAACGAATCTTGAGAGCTCCCCTTAAGGCTTAGTTAAGATATTAGATTGACGACATACGTACTATATACAAAGGCTTTACAGGTGGAACGAATGATTTCAGGGGAAGTTGATGGATTTAGTATTAGAAGATGTGGGCCAAAGTGGCGCGGTGGAGCTGCGCCGTCGCATATTGGGTGTGAATTTACGTACTTTGTTGAATGATAACAGTGAGCAACTTAATCATCAGGACCGTGGGCTGGTGTTAACTGTTTATTATGCTCTGCAACTGAGAGTCGATGAAACGACATTGGCTCGGTTAATTGCAATCTTAGTAGATTATGCTGCAGATAAGCGGATTCTTGAATTTGTTGATGCGAGAGCTAAAACAGATTATGTGCTACAGGTGCGTGATTCCACCCGTAACCGGATTCAAATTAATGGCAGACTCGAATATAAAAGAATTAAGGCTCTACAGCGAGCTAAGAAATTTGATGGTGAGGCAGATTATGTGGCTAGAGATGCGTCAGCACTTATGGCAAGGCATCCGAATATTTCTATCGAAAGGTTGTGGGTTGAGCTTGGGCATTATGATTGCAGAAAAATAGAAGCTGAGAATTTAGTTAGTCGTTTAGTGCATTATGTGAGTCCCCTGGCAGATCCAGCTAATCTAATTAATATTCTAAAAGTTGTTATTACGGTGGATGCGATAAATAGAGGAAGTAGTCTTGATAAGACACATTTAACACTATTTGTAGGTGTTATGGGGGCGCGGCAGAGATTATTGCAGCAGCTTTACCTTGCGATAAGATTTAATTTTCCACTTGATTGTGTTCGCCAATCGTTGGAGGTGTTGGCTTTATATGATTATAGAAAAGGTAATAACACAACTTTTTTGTGTGTCTATAATCAAGTTATTTGTGCTGACAGGCAAATGCCGGTTTTAGATGCTGAGCGCAATGATAGCTTGCCAATGATAATGTCAGAAAAAGACTTGCAAGATAGCGCTAAGCGGAACAGAGCAATCCCCATTGTTTTGCAACAAATTCGGGATCGGCATAAAAGTGATGTATCAGATCTTTTTGAAAGCGGTCATACGGCGTCAGATATAGTCTTGGCGTATTATTCTCAAGATGTGAGCGTGTGGAAAGTAGGCGGTTTTGTCTCACCTAAGCAAACCAGAAAACGTTCGGGTTCTCGTGCTAGCCGACGTAGTCAGGCCAGGGTTGGTGGAGCCAAAAAGCCAGATAAAGCCTGTTTGGCTCGCTTGTTTAGTGCGCTTAATAATAATATTGATGCTGATTTGCTTGTAAAAATACTGCGTGAATTAAGCGCGATGGAAGGGGGGGAGAGTAGCGCCTATGTGAAACTCATTGCTGTAATTTTAAATCACCCCGTTATTTATGCTGCAGTTCAAGGGCAGGATGCTGTTGTGGATGTTTCCGAAAAAGAAGCAAGGCTTGGTTTGCTTGAGCAATTGAAAACTATTTTTATGATGATTTCATTTAATAGCAAAGGAGATCTCGGTCCTTATACGGATTTTATGAAAAAGTTTTTAGACAGTAGTGGCTCAGATAAAAAGCTCAAAAGGGTGTTGGTTGATTTGCGTTGTGCGCTTGAGAATGGTGCTAGTGATTCAGTATTAATTAGTATTCTATTTAAACTGTTAATTCAAGAGAAGGGTCAAAAAATGCTGGGTGCTTTTTCTGTCGCACTACGAGAGCTCTTTGTAAAGCAAGTTCAATTTTATGGTATTGAAAGCAGTGTAAGGTTTGCAGTAAGTCCGCGTAATAAACGTAGACCTGTTAAATTGCGTGTTAATCAGTATCAAGCAGCTTTACGGAGTTTCTTGCACATGTTAGTTGACTCAAATTTTAATGATGGTGGTTTTGAGCGTTGGCGCAGTCAGTTTGGCATGTATCATTGGTTGATTAATTCACTTGATGTTTATGGAAGAGCCCCGCTTTGCTCATTATCGCTTAAGAATGCTCGATCTAAGTTTGCAGTAACACTGCGTGAGCATACTATTGGAAGGATGATGGCCGATGAGGTGTGCACTGCGTTAGACTTTTCTGATAATGAAGAGTTAGCAAAGATTGATCGAGAGGCATTAACTTACAAGTTGCATGCAACCATTGCCACCATCGTCATTCCTTGGGGTCAAGGCTGGAAAAAAGATCGCAAATATCTAGTGCTAGTGTTAAAGCTAAAACTACTTAACTATTTGCAGGCTTTTCCGGCGGGTAGTGAGAAGGCTTTATATGATCGAATCCGTGATTTTGTTGTAGAGTGGAATCAGGCGATCGTTAGTCGTGTAACTATTGAAACCTTAGCGCATGTGCCAGTTGGTGTTGATTTTGCACGTCAAGTGCTAGCAGTTGTGAATTGTTTAAATAGTATGATGGATATTAATAAATTACCTAATCTAATTCCAATTGCAGTTAAGCGTGCATATGCCTATTTAAAGTCGAATGGTCATTTGGATGGGTTTCCAATGCTTTGGACAAAACTTAAAGACACTAAACTTCTTGGTTTGGTTGTTTATCTTCAATTAAAAGCGGAGTTAAATACAAACACGGATAAATTTAAGCGTAACATTGAAGAAGGTCAGCGTGATGGTGAAATGAGTGTGTATGAAAAAGCGGTGACATTGGCAACGTATTTTGGATTTCTGCATGAGCTCGTTGTCAAAAAGCCGAAAGGATCTAAACCAAGTACGGCTGGAATTCGGCTAAATACTTGTATTCCAGAGAGGCAGCGTGGTGAGTTGTTAGTTTGTGTTGAGCGTGTCCGAGCTATTGCTTGGAGAATGGTCGGTGCTAGTGGGTTTGATTTTGTAGCAATTGAGCATGCGCGGCAGCGCTTGTTTGAGGAGAGATTAGCTGTAGAAAGGTTAGGCCAAGAAGATAGCAGTGCAACAGTAAAAGCATTTAGAGAAAGGCGAGAGACATTTGGTGTAATGAAAGCATATGCTGAAGGTGAAAGGTATATTGCAATGGAGCCTGTTAGGCTTGGTGATGATTCACCCGTGGTGGCAGTGAGCTCTAGTGATTCTGAAGAAGGTACTGGTATTGAAAATGCTTATCCAGATGACAATGCAGTGACTGCCATATATAGTGGAGTGGCGCTTTAAGGGAGGTCAATTGTGAAAAGGAATGTCGCGGGATTATTTTTGGTTTTATTGGTGCAGTTGTTCGTGTTGCCCGCATTGGCAGCACAAAAGCTGACATTGATGTTGGATTGGTTTGTTAACCCTGATCACGCACCAATTTTTGTGGCACAGCAACAAGGATTTTTTAAGCAGCAAGGATTGGATGTCAAAATTATTCCTCCGGCAGACCCATCTGATCCGCCAAAATTAGTTGCTGTGGGCAAAGCAGATATCGCACTGGATTATCAACCGCATGTATTAATTGCTAAGGCGCAAGGACTGCCGTTAGTGCAAGTGGGCACGTTAATCGCAACACCGTTAAATGCTTTGGCTGTTTTACAATCTAGCCCGTATAAAAGCATCAAAGATTTAAAAGGCAAAAAAATTGGTTATTCTAACGCTAGCACGGATTATATAATGCTCAAAGGCATGTTGGCGCATAATGGCTTGAGCTTGAAAGATGTTGAATTAGTGAATGTGCATTATAATTTATCGCAGGCGTTAATAACGGGGCGTGTTGATGCAATTACGGGTATTATGCGCAACTTTGAGCCAGTACAAATGCAATTAGTCGGTAAGCCTGCACGTTTATTCTATCCTGAAGAAAATGGCATGCCACCGTATGATGAGTTGGTTTTTATAACCAATAAAAAAATGGCTAAAGATCCGCGTATCGCAAAATTTTTATATGCTGTTTCTGAGGGTGTGCAGTATTTGGTAAATTATCCTAAGCAAAGTTGGGAAAAATTTGCAAAGGCGCATCCGGAATTAAATAATAAGCTGAATAAGGAAGTCTGGTTTGCCACAATAGCAAGATTTGCGCTGCGCCCTGCGGCGTATGATGCCAACCGCAGTAAGCGTTTGCAGGCTTATCTAATAAAGGGGTCAGACCTTAACTCGTAACTCAGGTATGCTATGGCATGTTTGCCATAGCATACCTGAGTTACGAGTTAAGGTCTGACCCCTTTATTGGATACCGAATGCGGCGATAATCATGGTGAATAAAAATCGTACCGGTGGCAGTAAAATAAAGCCTAAAATGCCAAATGCTAATAGACCTAAGATAATAAAAAAACCATATGGCTCTATACGGCTATATGCATATGCGGCTTTGGGCGATAAAAAACTTGCCATGACGCGGCTGCCATCGAGCGGTGGGATTGGAATTAAATTCAACACCATTAATATTAAATTAATCCAAATGCCAGCTTGACCCATATAAACTAAAGCAATTGCCCAGGACATATCTTGTTGGGTTAGAATGATGCCAATTTTTAAGATAGCGGCCCAGATTATCGCCATCAGAAAATTGGTCACCGGACCTGCGGCAGCGACTAAGGCCATATCGCGGCGTGGGTTACGCAGGTTATTCCAATTGACCGGCACAGGTTTTGCCCAGCCAAAAATAAACCCACCCAAAAAGAGTAATATTGCTGGTACGACAATGGTGCCAATAGGGTCAATGTGTTTGATTGGGTTAAGGGTAATTCGCCCCATCATGAGTGCGGTTTTATCACCGAGTTTGCTTGCCACCCAACCGTGCGCAACTTCGTGAATAGTGATCGCAAATAGAACGGGTAACACCCAAACGGCGAACAACTGAATTTTGCTGAGATTCTGGAACATAATAAAATCCGCTCTTGGTTGCGTTAGGTGCTTATCATAGCGAGCTTTACGGCAGATCGCTATTAACTTATGTGATCTTAGGCATCTTAATATAAAAGAAGATGGTCACAATTTTTTTCACCCCGTCAGTGGCTTCGCTAGCATTAACCGCAATATCAGCCTCTTGTTTGGTGACGACCCCCATTAAATACACCACACCATTTTCAGTCACAACTTTCACGCCATCCGGGCGATTCTCTTTCGACGCGATGATTTTTGATTTGATTTTGGTGGTGAGCCAGCTGTCATGTATTGCTGTGGCGAGAGATTCAGGTTTACCAACGGTTATGCCATTATAAATTTTTAATACACTGGGTACGGTTTGTGCAATCTCGGCAGCACGTTGTTTCAAGGTCAGTGATGAGACTTGGCCGGTGAGCAAGACGAGGCGGTTAAATGAAGTGGCGCTAATACTATTGGCATTGGGTCGCAGCTGTAAATCATTAGACAGAGCACTATTCACTTTCATAGTGATGCTATAGTCGCTTGCAGATTTTTCTAAACTGTTATGATCATAGGCCAGGCTAGCACCTGAAAAAAGTGTGCTGATACAGCCTTGCAGCATGAGGCAAACAAACAAGATGATGCTGATTCTAAATAATGACATTGCGTGAGTTTACAATAGCTATGTTAGGTTGGGAAGAGAGTTGCTAATATACCCATCTATATATTAATTACCGTTCTTTTACCCAAATCCTTTTGGTGACCAGAAACCCTCTCTTCCCAAACTCTTGTTTCTGCTTTCATCCCTCTGAGTCATCCTGACTCGACTGTAGGTATAGTACAAATGAACAGAAATTTCCTGTTTTTGCCTATAATTTACACAATACGGGGATGGTTACTGGGTAAGCACGTTTTGTAAGTGGCTGAGAAAAGGTTTAGGACCCATGTCGCCGACGATGCGAGCGCCTTTAATTTCTTTGCCTTGCTTGTCAAAGAAGATGATGCTCGGTGGTGCAACGACACCAAACTGTTTTTCTAGTGCTTTATCTGTTGCATCATTGGCGGTGACGTCAGCTTGAAGTAATTGAAAATTATTCATCAGCGCTTTGACTTTTGGATCACCAAAGGTTTTATATTCCATCTGTTTGCAAGAGATACACCAGTCAGCATAGAAATCTAACATCGTGGGTTTGCCTTCACGTTTTGCATTTGCTAACGCCTGATTAACATCCGCGATGCTTTTAATGCGTTTAAATCCAGTGCTATTTGTTTGGGTTGTGCCGGCGGTATTGTTGGCGTGATTAATTAACAAGGGTTGAAATGGGTCTTGATTACCCATCGATGCACCGATAACTAGCGTGACGCCATACGCGAGCATAACCAGAGCAATGCCTTTCCATAATTTTTGCCATTTATTTGCGGCCATTTTAAATGCGCCCATATACACGGCAGAAACAATTAATAAAACAGCCCATAATAATAATGAAACGGGGCCGGGCAGAATTCGTTCTAACATATAAATTGCAACGGCAATCATTAATACACCGAGCACTGATTTTATGGTATCCATCCAAGGGCCAGCTTTGGGCAGTAATTTGCCGTGTGCGGTGCCAATAATGATCAATGGAATACCCATGCCGATGCCCATGGTAAATAAAGCCATACCACCAAGCATTGCGTTGCCGCTGACACTAATGTAGGCCAAGGCACCGACTAATGGTGCTGTCACGCAAGGTGAAACAATTAATGTAGCCAACACGCCCATAATGGCAACACCAACAAATGAGCCGCCTTTTTGTTTGTTACTAATATTAGCTAGCCAAGCTTCAAAGCGCTTAGGTAAATTTATTTCATACAGACCAAATAAGGACAGGGCCATGGCGACAAAGATTAAACTGAATAAAGTCAGCAACCACGGTTTTTGCATTGCCGCTTGAATAGTGCCGCCCATAAAGCTAAATAAAATACCGGCCATGGCATAAGTGAATGACATGGCTAATACGTAAACGGAAGACAGAAGAAATGCTTTGCGCGTCGTCATTTTTTCTTTATGACCCAATATGATGCCAGATAAAATTGGAATCATGGGTAATACGCAAGGGGTAAAAGAGAGCAGAAGGCCAAAGCCTAAAAAGGCTAGTAGAATAGTAAATAAATGTCCGCCATCGAGAATTTGCGAAATTCTACTTTGTTCTGAAACAGGTGCCGTTGTAACGTCAGGTTGTGGTGCAATCTCGGCGACAGTCCCTTCAGTAAAGTTGACATTAAACAGTTGTGTGGTTGGTGGATAGCAATAGCCGGCATCAGCACACCCTTGGTATTCAACTTTCAGCTCCACATCTTTTACTGTGACGGGAATAATGGGTATGGGGATGGTAACTTGTTTGGTGAAAACCTGGTATTTTCCATAAAGATCTTCTTCACGCGGCTCGCCGCGAGGTAATATAACGGTGCCTACACTAGCCGTGTTAGGTTCGATCACCTTAAATTTAAAGCGTTCTCGGTAAAGAAAATGTTTGTTTAAAATTTTCCAGTTCAGTAAGACGGTGTTGTCTATGCCAGTTTTCGCGGTCAGTTGGAAAACATCCCCCACCGGTAGTGGCTGATAAGTTTGGGCTATCGCCAAGCTTGCGAACAACATCAGAAATAGAGTGAAGATTAAACGTTTCATAACGAGACAAGATAGAGCAGGGTGGTGATTGAGTCAAGCCCCATGGCTAAAAAGTGGACTTTAGCACTCAAATACAGTAATCTTCTGTACATGAATATCAAATTAGCCCCTATTTTTAAGCTATTATTTATCGCTTGGCCACTGATAGAGATAGCTGTGTTTGTGTGGGTGGGCAGCATGATTGGTGTGTTACTGACTATCGCTTTGATCATCGCCACAACCATCTTGGGCATGTCGATTATGCGCACTCAGGGTTGGGTGCATCTGCATGGTCTACAGCAGCGTGTGCAGCAAGGCGAGCGTCCTGAGCATGCAATGATGAGCATTAGCCTGCGCATGTTTGGTGGCTTTCTGTTGTTTCTCCCAGGTTTTGTTAGCGATGCCATTGGTCTTTTGCTGCAAGCCAAGCTACTGCGCGATGTGATCATTAACTGGATGCTTGGCAAGGGCTACCTTCAGCCAGTAGATCCAGCTCAAAAAGCCAAACAAGACCCCGGCGTTATCGAGGGTGAGTTCTGGCGCGACGACGAAAAATAAATGGGGCCAGCCCCTTGAACTCTTGACAGACACCCCCATATGAGTATTATTGGCACTCTCGTGTTGAGAGTGCTAATTTACACCAAAATGTAACTTTTTAATTCTATAGGAGAAACTGGTATGGCTACAAAAATACGTCCATTACATGATCGTGTTGTGGTGCGCCGTCGTAAGGCTGATGAAATCACAGCAGGCGGTATTGTGATCCCTGATACTGCAAGCAAAGATAAACCTGATCAAGGCGAAGTTATCGCTGTAGGTCCTGGCAAGTCATTTGAAGACGGTAAATTGCAAACACCTGCAGTTAAAGTGGGTGACCAAATTTTATTTGGTAAATATTCTGGTACTGACATCAAACTCAATGATGATGAATTTGTGGTAATGCGCGAAGACGACATCATGGGTGTGGTTGAAGCTTAATTTATTTTTTAAAGAGGTAAAAACAAAATGGCAGCTAAAGAAATTCGTTTTGCTGATGAGTCACGTCAGTTAATGTTAGCCGGTGTTAACATTCTTGCTGATGCGGTAAAAGTAACTTTAGGCCCTAAAGGCCGTAACGTTGTATTACAAAAATCATTTGGTGCACCGACCATCACTAAAGATGGTGTGTCTGTGGCTAAAGAAATTGAGTTGGAGAACAACTATCAAAACATGGGTGCGCAAATGGTTAAAGAAGTGGCTTCTCACACTTCTGACTTAGCCGGTGACGGTACAACCACCGCAACTGTATTAGCCCAAGCTATATTAACCGAAGGCATGAAAGCAGTTGCTGCGGGCATGAATCCTATGGATCTTAAACGTGGTATTGATAAAGGTGTGATTAAAGCGGTTGAAGCGTTAAAGAAATTATCCAAGCCTTGCGCTGATGAAAAAGCGATTGCTCAAGTGGGTACGATTTCTGCTAACTCTGATGACAGTATTGGTAACATCATTGCTGAAGCCATGAATAAAGTCGGTAAAGAAGGCGTTATCACTGTTGAAGACGGTTCTGGTTTAGAAAATGAATTGGACGTTGTTGAAGGTATGCAGTTCGATCGTGGTTATTTATCACCTTACTTTATTAACAACCAACAAAACATGACAGCTGAATTAGAAAACCCGTTCATTTTTGTGGTTGATAAAAAAATCTCTAACATCCGTGATTTATTACCGATCTTAGAAAACGTGGCTAAAGCAGGTCGTCCTTTATTACTGATCGCAGAAGACGTTGAAGGCGAAGCATTAGCAACATTGGTTGTTAACACGATTCGCGGTATTGTGAAAGTGGCTGCAGTTAAAGCGCCTGGTTTTGGTGATCGTCGTAAAGCGATGCTAGAAGACTTGGCTGTATTAACCAAAGCAACCGTCATTTCTGAAGACGTTGGCAAAGCCTTAGAAAGTGCTTCATTAGAAGACTTAGGTAGTGCTAAGCGCGTTGTTATCAGCAAAGATACCACTGTGATTATCGATGGTGCTGGTAGTGCAAAAGATATCAAAAGCCGCATTTCACTGATCCGCAATGAAATTGATGCTGCAAGTTCTGACTATGATCGTGAAAAACTGCAAGAACGCTTAGCTAAGTTAGCTGGTGGTGTTGCTGTGATCAAAGTGGGCGCTGCAACTGAAGTTGAAATGAAAGAGAAAAAAGCTCGTGTTGAAGATGCATTGCATGCAACTCGCGCTGCAGTTGAAGAAGGCGTTGTGCCTGGCGGTGGTGTTGCATTAATTCGCGCACTGCAAGCATTGAAAGACTTCGAAGGCGCTAACCCAGATCAAACTCGTGGTATCAACATTTTGTGTCGCGCAATGGAAGCTCCATTACGTCAAATCGTGATTAATGCTGGCGATGAAGCATCTGTGATTTTATCTGAAGTTCAAAAAGGCAAAGGCAACTTTGGCTTTAACGCGGCGACAGGTGAATTTGGTGATATGATCAAGCAGGGTATCCTAGACCCAACCAAAGTAACACGTACTGCATTGCAAAATGCGGCGTCTGTTGCAGGTCTTATGATCACCACAGAAGCCATGGTTGCTGAACTGCCTAAAGATGAAGATTCTGCTGGCGCTGGCGGCATGGGCGGTATGGGCGGAATGGGTGGAATGGGCGGCATGATGTAGCTCGGATAATACGCTGGCGCGCGACGTGAAGTCGCGCTGGCGCTTAAGGGGGAGAGCTGCGCTTCTCCCCCTTAAGAATCCCCCATCGCTATTGCGTTAAAAAGCCCCGCCATTGTGCGGGGCTTTTTGCATTTAGCTTATGGACAGCTAGCTGTGCGGTTATTAGTTCAAAAAGCTGCTATACTTATGACTAGTCAGACTAGATTGGAGGTGGGTATGGCGACATGGCAATTACAAGATGCAAAGGCACACTTTAGTGAGGTGGTGCGAGAAGCGGCGGATGAAGGCCCGCAAAATATCACAGTTCGTGGCAAGCCCACAGCTGTGGTGATTTCGATGAAGGATTATAAGTGTATGGTTGCGCGAAAACCGTCATTTGTTGAGTTTATGCGAAAATCTCCACTCGTTGGTCTTGATTTAGATCTTAGTCGAGATAGTGATTTGGGTCGGGATATCGATTTATGAGTTATCTGCTCGATACCAATATCATATCTGAAACAATTAAGCGTGAACCAAATGAGAAAGTGCTTGATTGGTTGGGCAATATCCCAAGCCCCGCTATTTGCATTAGTGTGTTGACTTTAGGTGAAATTCGCAAGGGGATTGAAAAATCAACGGATGACAAACACAAAGAAAAACTTATTATGTGGTTAGAATACGAGATTTCCGCATGGTTTGGAGGGAATATTCTAAGTGTTGATCAAAAGGTTGCAGATCGGTGGGGGCGTATGGAACGATTAATGAGTAGAACTATTCCCGTTATTGATGGTTTGCTGGCAGCAACGGCATTAGAGCATGATCTTCGATTAGTAACGCGAAATTTAGCTGACTTTCAAATTCCAGGTTTAGACGTTATCAATCCTTTTTAATATGCTGGCGCGCGAAGTAAATTCGTGCCTGTCCTAGTTTAAAGAGGGGCGTAATTCGCTTTTTGCTGATATTTCAGCTATACCTAAAGCTAAGAATGTGTCGAAATCAGGAAAAGCCATGATGATAAAACAGGGGGTTTTAGCGTGTAGTTTGGTTGCTGTTATGAGTGTTGGGATTGCGCAGTCAGCGGCTGCGGAGCAACATTATTATATTTGTCATCAATACCAACCCATGTCGCATTTACCTTTTCCATGTTTTCAATGCAGTGCAACAAAGAAATATGCGATTCAGAAAGCCAGTTTTTCCTATGTTAATAAACAGCACCCTTATTATGCCTGTAAAGACTACAAAGGTGATTATAACTACCATTGGTTTTTTAGTCGCGCACAGGCTGATAAATGGCGTTGGCGGCATTGTCATTGTGGTTGATATAAAGTCGCTGAAAGTGTCATTCTTGCGGAGGAGTTTGTGAAAATATTAGTACAAAGGCCCACCGGGCCGATCTGTTAAAGCCCAGGGTTTACACCCTGGGCTTTAACAGATCGGCCCGATGGGCCTTACATAATAATGCCTATAAAAAAACAAAGGCAGCTTATTTTTCAATAAGCTGCCCTTGCACCTAGGAGCGAGGTCTAGGGTTTGAAAGGTTATTCTTCGTCCCATTTTAGGGTGCCGCCGGTTTGGTATTCGGTGACGCGGGTTTCGAAGAAGTTTTTCTCTTTTTTAAGGTCGATCATTTCACTCATCCATGGGAATGGATTTTCAGCGCCGGGGAATTGTTCGTCTATGCCGATTTGTGCGCAGCGACGGTTGGCGATGAAGTGGATGTACTCTTTAAACATTTCAGCGTTTAGGCCTAAAATGCCACGTGGCATGGTGTCGACAGCATATTGGTATTCCATATCAACACCGCTATGAATCATTTCTACAATTTCTTGTTTAAACTCGTCTGTCCAAATATGTGGGTTTTCGATTTTAATTTGATTGATGACGTCAATGCCAAAATTCATGTGCATAGATTCATCACGCAAAATGTATTGAAACTGTTCCGAGGTACCCACCATTTTATTGCGGCGGCCCATGGATAACAGTTGGGTGAAACCGACATAAAAGAAAATGCCTTCAAACACAACGTAGAATGCGATTAAATCACGCAAGAGACGTTGGTCATCTTTCGGTGTGCCCGTATGAAAATCTGGATCACATAAGCTTTGTGTGTAAGGCAGTGCCCAGGCAGCCTTGGTTGCGATCGACGGAACTTCGCGGTACATGTTAAAGACTTCAGCTTCATCTAAGCCTAAGCTCTCAATCACATATTGGTATGCATGTGTATGTAGCGCTTCTTCAAATGCTTGGCGTAATAAATATTGGCGGCATTCTGGGTTAGTAATGTGACGATAAACAGCCAACACTAAATTATTTGCAACTAAAGAATCAGCCGTTGAGAAAAATCCCAAGTTACGTTTAATAATAATGCGCTCATCATCGGTTAACCCGTTAGGGTCTTTCCACAGGGCGATGTCTGCAGACATGTTAATTTCATTTGGCATCCAATGGTTAGAGCAACCATCTAAATATTTTTGCCAAGCCCATTCGTATTTAAGTGGGACTAGCTGGTTTAAATCAGCGTGACAGTTAATGATTCTTTTATCATCAACACGAATGCGTGCAGCACCCATTTCAATATCCTCTACACCGGTCAAGCCTGTTTGTGGTTCTGGGGTAGTGGTAGGCGCTGCTTCTGTCGGGACTACCTTTTTTAGGGTGGTCTCTGAGTTATATTCTTCCCAGTCGATCAAATTTGCCATGTTTATTTTTCTCCTTTTTGATTGTTATTGACAAGCTTCGCAGTCTTGGTCCTCAATGCTGCATGCGCTTGGCATGTTAGTTATTTTTACCGCATTTAAACCACTTTCTGTGAGAGTCGACTTCTCAACATTAGTGGCGCTCATGCTGCGTAAATAATAAGTGGATTTTAAGCCACGTAGCCATGCCATGCGATATAAAACATCGAGTTTTTTACCAGATGGCTCAGCCATATATAAATTAAGTGATTGTGATTGATCGATCCATTTTTGACGTCTAGACGCCGCTTCAACTAACCAGCGTGGTTCAATTTCGAATGCAGTTGCATACAGCTGTTTTAGTTCGGCAGGGATACGATCAATCTGTTGCACACTACCATTGTAGTATTTGAGATCATTTGCCATGACTTCATCCCACAAACCTTCGGCTTTTAAATCTTTTACTAAGTAAGGATTAATTACCGTAAACTCACCTGACATGTTGGATTTAACATACAGATTTTGATAGGTCGGTTCAATGGATTGAGTCACGCCACAAATATTTGAAATGGTAGCAGTCGGTGCGATAGCCATAACGTTTGAGTTGCGCATACCCACACTTTTCACATAGTCGCGCAGCTCATCCCATGGCAATGTTTTACTACGATCTTGCTCTAAATAATTACCGCGTGCGTTTTGTAATTTTTCGATAGAATCAATCGGTAGAACACCTTGGCTCCACAGTGATCCTTCATAGCTATCATAAGCACCGCGTTCTGATGCTAAGTCAGCTGAGGCTTTAATAGCGTAATAGCTAATGATTTCCATGCTTCTATCTGCAAACTCAACGGCTTCTTCAGAGGCATAGGCAATGCGTTGTTTTGACAAGGCATCTTGAAAGCCCATAATGCCAAGCCCAACAGGGCGATGACGCAGATTTGAATTACGTGCTTGTGGCACAGTGTAGAAATTGATATCAATAACGTTATCTAACATGCGCACGGCTGTTTTTACCGTCATTTTCAGTTTTTCAATGTCTAGGCCATCTTTAGTGGTATGGTTCACCAGATTAATACTACCAAGATTACATACCGCAATTTCATCCTTGGAGGTATTTAAGGTAATTTCGGTGCATAAGTTAGAGCTATGAATAACACCCGTATGTTGTTGCGGTGAGCGTAAGTTACAAGCATCTTTAAATGTAACCCACGGGTGGCCAGTTTCAAATAACATGCCCAACATTTTGCGCCATAGGCTATTTGCAGGGAGGGATTTGCTACGAATTTCACCGCGCTTGGCTTTTTGTTCATAAGCTTCATAGGCATGTGTAAAGTCAGCGCCGTAGCGATCATGTAAATCCGGTACTTCATCAGGTGAAAACAGAGTCCACTCTTTATTTTCAAACACGCGTTGCATGAATAAGTCGGGCACCCAGTTGGCTGTGTTCATGTCGTGAGTACGGCGACGATCATCACCGGTATTTTTTCTAAGTTCGAGGAATTCTTCAACGTCCATATGCCAGGTTTCAAGATAACCACATACTGCGCCTTTGCGTTTGCCGCCTTGATTCACAGCAACGGCAGTTGCGTCGGCAACATTCATAAAGGGTACAACACCGAGTGACTTGCCGTTAGTGCCTTTGATATGCGCGCCGATTGCACGCACGGGTGTCCAGTCATTACCAATGCCGCCAGCAAATTTTGATAACAAGGCATTGTCTTTAAACGCACTATAAATACCATCAAGATCATCAGGAATGGTGGTCAAGAAGCAGCTGGATAATTGTGGGCGAAGTGTCCCGGCATTAAATAGTGTGGGTGTTGAGCTCATGTAATCACGTGTAGACAACAAGTTGTAGAATTCAATGGCATGTTGCGTTTTATTGTCAGTCTCACCCAAGGCTAGGCCCATGGCAACACGCATAAAAAAGGCTTGTGGTAATTCAATGCGTACACTGTTTGTATGCAAAAAATAACGATCATATAAGGTTTGAATACCATGATAAGTAAAGTCTAAATCGCGTTTAGCATCGATCACGTTGGCTAATGCTTCAGTATCAAACTCTGTTTGCAAACGAGGATCGAGTAATTCCAACTCAACGCCACGCGCGAGGTAGCGACGAAATGCTTCGGGGTAGCTAGCTGAAATCTGTTCCAAACTGATGTCGCTGGGTAGGCCAAGAAAATTTAAAGATTCGCTATATGCATCTATAAGTAATAAGCGAGCGGCAACAAACGTGTTGTTGGGCTCTTTTTCGACTAAGGAGCGTGCGCTCATAACCAAGGCTTTATAGACATCGCGTATCGGTACGCCATCATAGATGTTGCGTAAGGTATCTTTGATGATGGCTTCTGCGTTGACATCGCTGATGCCACGGCAAGCTTGCTCAACTAGGGTGGTGAGATGATTTTTGTCCAGTGGTGCTTTTGTCCCATCAATCTTGGTGATGGATGGGCCGCTGATGGTGGGCTCTGGTGTGTCTGTGCGCATTTGACGACGTTGTTCGCGATAGAGCACATAGGAGCGAGCAACCTTATGATGGCCGCTGCGCATTAGCACTAGCTCAACTAAATCTTGGATAGCTTCGATGTGAATGGTGCCGCCAGTTGGGTTACGGCGTTGAAACGCTTCTGACACTTGGCGAGTTAATTCTGCAACCGTTTCATGGATGCGTGACGAGGCGGCGGCATTTCCACCTTCAACGGCTAAAAATGCTTTGGTGATCGCAACAGCGATTTTGCTATCATCATATGGAGTCACGGTATTGTTGCGGCGAATAACGCGTAATTGACCGGGCGTGACTGCTGCTAATTCAGAGGTCAGTACGTCATCAATGGGTGTTGTTGTACTTGTTGTAGGGTCAGTATTGATGTTGGTTTGCATAGTGCCTCCATGTTAGGTTGAGTTTTGGTGGAAAACACAAGATGTAGGTGTTTTTTCACAGTGAGGCACAAGATAGTGTGTATCGAGTAAAAAAGCAAGACCACAAATTGGGGGCAAATTGTGGATAATATGTGTTTAATTACTGGCAATAAAAAATGTGGCCTAAATTCATTGAGCTAGCTTTGGGGCACCCATATAAATAAATTATTTTTTTTTTCTGGAGTGCTCATTTGCTTATCTGAATGCGTAAAAATATAACAGTCGGTTGACTTGTTGGGTGAAGTACACGAGAATGCGATCTAGGGAGATAATAAATTTACTAAGAATGAAGGAACTACCCATGCAATCTCGTCGACTACTTGCATTTATAGCAGTGCTATTAGCAAGCTTCCTATTAGTTTCATGTGCGAAGCAAACAGACAATAGCTCAATCTATAGTCGTAATGACCCGTTTGAACCATTCAATCGTTCGATGTTCAAATTTAATATGTTGATAGATAATACGATCATGCGACCGGTCGCTAAAGGCTATGAGTTCATCACGCCAGCGCCAGTCAATAAATCGATCTCCAATGTCTTCAGTAATTTAAGTGACGTGACCAGTGCTGCCAATAGTTTGTTGCAGCTGAAGATTTCAGATTTCATGTTCACATCATGGCGAGTTTTCTTTAACACAACCGTTGGTCTGGGTGGGATTTTTGATATTTCATCCTATATTGGTATTCCAAAAAACAAACAAGATTTTGGTTTAACCTTAGCGCGATGGGGATGGCGTCAGCAGCCTTATTTAATGATACCGTTTCTTGGCCCAAGCACTCCGCGTGATGCGATCGGTTGGGGTGTCGACACATGGTGGTTATCGCCTTGGACCTATATTGAGCCGCGTCCGTTACGTTATGGTTTGTATGCATTAGATGTGATTGATACACGCGCTGATTTGTTGCCTGCCGATAAATTGATCGATGAAGCATTTGATCCTTATGTATTCGTGCGTGATGCATATTTCCAACAACGCGAAAATAAAATTGATGTCTTGACCGGTGCTAAGTCAGCGAATGGTGATGACGATGATGTGTTTGTAGAAGGTGATGACACAGATACCACAGCTGATGAAAATAGTCAGACTGAAGAAAAACCTAAAGCAGATGAAAAAGCGACCGCGCAAAAGAAGAAAGGCACACGTGTTGCTGCACACCATTCGCATGAATATAGGACGTTGGGGCGGTATTAAGTGTTATAGGGGGTAAAGTATGTTCAACATCGTCCTCTATGAACCAGAAATCCCGCCGAATACCGGCAATATTATTCGTCTGTGTGCCAATACGGGCGCTAAGCTACATTTAATTCGCCCGCTGGGGTTTGAGTTAGATGATAAACGTTTACGCAGAGCCGGGCTCGATTACAGTGAATGGGCAAGCATGCAAGTGCACGCGAGTTGGCAGGATTTTTTGGCAGAGCAGAATCCCAAGCAAATCTATGCCTGCACCACAAAAGGATCACGTAATTACGCAGAAGTAAATTACCAAGCGGATGATGTGCTAGTATTTGGCCCAGAAACTCGCGGCTTGCCAGCTGAAATCTTAGCGAGCTTCCCATCGGAAAAAAAGATCCGTATCCCCATGGTGCCAGATAGCCGCAGTTTGAACTTATCTAACTCGGTTGCGGTGATTTTATTTGAAGCCTGGCGGCAGCAAGGCTTTCATAGTGACCCTGTCGGGGGTTGAATTCTAAATTAAGCGGCTACTAGCGACTGTGATCACTCTTTTGCATAAGATCTCCCGCCAGAAAAACAATTGGCTCAAATGCGATTATGCTTATATTCTCAACAAGTATTTTCTTTCCCAGACCCAAACTTTGCACCCGAAAAAAAGTAACGGAAACTCATCTCTACCCTCAGCAATGCGGACTTTGATTTACGGATGAGTTTCTTGATTTTCACTGCAAAAATTCAGCGTACACTTTCTTATACGTTTGGCGGACGATTTTAAGTTTTTGGTGGATACTACGTTGATATTTTAAAAGATTTGTATTGATTGAGCATCGACGAAATTATTGCTGCCAAGCTCACAGACCTGCATACCCCTTTTCTTTACAAAGTTTACAGGTCTGTGAGAGTGCGCCTAACGGTCTATTGATGTTGATCGGCATAAGCCGCAACTCCTAGTTACAATCCGTGTCGATTTTCTTAAAAACGATGTCACTGCGGTTGAAATTCTCACTACTCAAAATATTCTGATCGGGAAGATCATTTGGGAATGGTCCGTCGTTCATGATAGTGAATGCAGCGTAAAACTGATTTCCGTTGGAGTCGAGTCCCATGTAATCACCTGGGAAATAAACCGCTTGCACATCAACACCTATGGTTAGCTTGATCCCTGGACTCGTTGTAGCAAGCCCTGGTGTTTTCACTGCGTTCCTCATATTAAACGATTGGTCGGTCAGTGTAGCTTCACAATGTTTAGCGATCAAATTTTCATCGAATACGGCCAAGTGAACATCGGTATCTAATCCACCCCCCGGAATGTCATTACGGAAATCATAATACATGACTCCCACTTTCCCGTTATCAGCAACGTGGACCGTTGGCAAAAAGGCTTGAAGCGGTAATGGTGCTGAAGGAAAAACGGGTTGAGGATCACTCCAGGTCAACCCTCCATCTGCTGACATGCTGATTACAATACCCACACCAGGAAAACCAAATCCGAAAAGATTGAAGCTTGCATCTTGCCAGACCACATATATTTTCCCATTGCTTCGATTAACGGCAACGTCATGTACAAAACCCGCATCTCTTACCCCTAAAAAACGGGGCTCACCATCAACCAAAATCATTCTTTCGGGATCAATAGCCTGCCAAGGGATGTAACCACCCACGGGAAATAGTGAGTCGATACGAATGGGCTCTTCCCTCCAATGCTTTCCACCATCTGTTGAGCGCTGTACCAAAAATGCGATGTCGAACACATCTCCCGAGACACTCTGCGCTCCTGCAATAAATACATTCACTAATGTTCCTTCCTCATTGATTGTCGTTCCCGGTATATCGGGCAAAACAACTATTTGATGACCAAGATTCACAATAGTCTCAGGTGTTTCCGGTGCGAAAAATTGTATAGGGGTGAATATTTTCTTGACCGTCTCATAGCTGGCGCCACCAGATGTTGAGCGAGCAAACAGCGTCACAGAACCTTCACCAGCAAAATCACCACTATTAGGGTTAGCAGTCCCATGGACTCCTTGCCAAACCGCATAGACCTTTGAGGGATCGTAAGGGTCGGCGGTAATGGTATTTTTGTCATTGAAGCGAGCTGAACCCTGGCCGTTTGTAATTCCTATTGTGATAGGAATTGACCATGTCACCCCACCATCGGTTGAGCGCGTAACGACTTGTGCAGAACGATCATCAGGCCCGATTCCATCAAACGCCTCAAAGGATAGTACCATCAGATGAAACGTTCCCATCGGTGTATCTGGCGTGGCGGGTGAATAGGTTAGCCAAGGATCGGAGGCGCGAGAATAATCTCCATTGTTAGCAGCGTTGCCGCCTGAGCATCGAGTAAAAGGAACATTTACAAAATTCCAGGTACTACCACCATCATCGGAATAAGAAACACCAATACCTTGCCCACCCCCGTTGCTCCAACGGTCTTGCTGCCAGGCAACGACGACGATATTCGGATCATTTGAACTGACAGATAACGTTGGTTCTACTTCGCTGTTGCGATGTACTCTACCTACGGGGTCTACCCCATAGTTAGCACACTCGACAATATTCAATGGGTTTGAAGGATCACCGTCTCCCCCAACAGCGTACGGGCTAGGCCCACTGATAGGAATGACACTGCCATAAACAGTGAAACTGAAAACTAGACCAAAAATCAGCAAGAAAAGGCTAGTCGTGATGTTGAAGCTCAATGGCTTCGAAATGTTCACCGACATTTCAGCGGGCCGCTCTCCAGCGATCAATGTGTCTCTGTTTCCATTCAAAGATTTTGCCTTAAATAATTTCATGATTTACCACCTCGTCTTTTAAATTTCTTTACAGCAAAATACTGCAAAGTTTGATAACGTTTAACGGACGCTGCAGATGAGTGTTAAATTCAAGCCAGAATCAATGCTCATATCAACCGCCTAAAAATATCCTTTGCTGACCAGCTACTTAGATCCATCTGGTAGTTATAGTTAGGCACTTTTCATATGCCCTATACTAAGTATAGTAGAAAATTCAGAATTCTGTCTGGAACGCGAAAATAACTTCATAATGGAAGTTAACCTATTGACAAGTTGATGAATTTATTTTGGTTGTAGCGGGCAGCTGACTTGGCTTTCAGCTGCTACTGAGTATCAGCAAACGG
>SDBT01004250.1_pt1 | contig 24399 bp, 37 predicted proteins | sample 2277101 | NCBI WGS metagenome assembly SDBT01 (sample SAMN10404973, study PRJNA504765) | marine sediment metagenome | isolation source: marine sediment core GS10_PC15, 103 cmbsf | place: Arctic Ocean: Southern Knipovich Ridge | collected 2010 | reverse complement strand
CTGGCAACCAACCTGTAATTGCTGTGAAAACTCGCCCAAGCCACCCAATGGTGATGGCATGCCACTGGGGCCTTATCCAACAGTTCCCTGCACGGTCCTAGATCCCTTCCTCGGTTCCGGCACCACGGCCAAGGTAGCCCAGCAGTACGGTCGGAGCTTCGTAGGCTGCGAGCTGAGTGCTGAGTACCTTGAGCTGGCGATTGATAGATTCAAGCAGTCTAGGTTGTTTGCATGAAATACACGGTGGGGTAGCATGAGAACGACTAGTGGAGCCTCTGAATGCTAATCGAGAACAGATCATGTGATGAGTGTGGACGCCATTGCGGCTATTTGGTGATGCTTGGCCACGGTAAGCACGTGGCCTATTTATGCGACGACTGCCTCCAGAAAGGGCGGGAGGAAATAGCAATGAAATTGACGGACGTCATTGATGATCTGGATGCTGCGGAAAAAGATTTCCTGGAGCTCGTGGGCTGGCACCGTACATAGTGAAATGACTAAGCGAGCAGGTATACGTCACAAGGCCGGCAGAGTCACCGTTATGTGATGCACAAGCGAGGAAGTAAACTACAGAAAGCCGGTCGAATCACCGATGTTGACGGCTACAAGACCAACAAACTGGCATCGGGAAGCACGAGGCGTACGGTGGCCGGATTGGGGAAAGGGGATGTTCCGTTGATCCATACAGCCGTTAGGAAGCGCTGGCCAGTACCTAGAGGAAGGCGCAAGTCGCTGGTGAAGATGCTAACGGACGTGGCCCTAGAGGAAACAGAAAAGACGGCGAACAAGATTCAAGCCGCTCGTACCGTGCTTACAATGGAAGCCCAGAACCAGAAGGACGAACACCTAATCTTCCAGCACGAAAACGCACAACCTCAGCTCCATGTCCACGCCACTGTCGACCCTGAGCAGTGCCGAACTGACATCCTTCAGGCAATCGACGCTGAAATCGAGCGACGCGAGCTACCTCCAGCGGATGAGGCAGAAGGCAACGGGGACGGAAGGCAGCGAGGTAACGGCGACACCTCACCCTAGACAAGCGGAATTCCTGGCGTTGGACTGTGAGGAAGCCCTGTATGGTGGCGCCGCGGGGGGAGGCAAGACCAAGGGGCTGCTGCTGTGGCTGGCCGAGGGTGTTCATATCCCAGGCTTCAGCGGCATATTCTTTCGCCGTACAAACCCCCAGCTTACGCGATCGAACGACTCGGCCATTGAGCAATCGTTCGACATCTTCGAGCCGTTGGGTGGCAAGTTCACCAGTCAGCCAGCTAAATGGCGATTCCCGGGCGGTGCGATGATCGACATGTCGCACATGCAGTACGAGCTCAACAAGTGGGACCACAAAGGACCCAGCTACCATAGGATTTGCTTTGATGAGCTGACCGAGTTCACTGAGAGTCAGTACATCTATCTACGTAGCCGGTTGCGCAAGCACAAAGGATACCCGCTGACAATCGGAATGAGGGCGGGTTCTAATCCAGACGGCTTGGGGCGAATCTGGGTGATGAAGCGATTCATCACCGACGCGGCGATGGATTCGATTAAGCAGCTTACGGCGACTGATCCAAGTCCTCCTGGGCAAGTGTTTTACACGCCAGCGGGCCGTGCGTTCATGCCTTCCCGAGTTGCGGACAACCCAACGCTCGACACGGACGACTACATCCAGCGGCTGCAAGGGCTCGGGGCGGTGCTCGCAGCTCGGCTGGCGAACGGTGACTGGTCCATCACCGAAGGGTCTTTGATCGATCCAGAATGGCTCCGCAGCTACACGATGCGCGGCGAACACCTCATCCCACTCACCAAGGAGGATGAGCACATCACCTCGATTCACGATATCCAGTGCCAGCGATTCGCTACGATCGACACGGCCGGGACATCCAAGCACAAGGCATTGGAGGACAAAGGAAGGCCACCGTCTTGGAGCGTGTGTGGGGTGTGGGACTATTGGCCGCAACTGAAGCTGCTGTTCCTGCGGCACATCTGGCGAGCGCGGGTTGACTGGAACGATCTGAAGCGAGAAGTGCCGAAGGTGCTAAATGAATGGCACGTGAAGTTGCCGCTCGTGGAGAATGCCCACCACGGCCCGCCGCTTGCGGGGGAATTGGGTAGCCACGCTCGATTGGTCAATCCGGTGATCGCCGGTATGAAGCATGTTCACGTAGGCACACCCATGGGCGCCAAGCAGGAGCGGGCGGTCGCTTCCGGCTTCCTCAACATGCTGGAAAACGGGAAGATATTCCTACCCGACATTGAAACGGTGGAAGGCGTCGACAAATGGCTACCGGACTTCGAAGCGGAGCTATTGGGCTGGACGGGCCGTAAGGAGGAGACGGCAGATCAGATTGACGTTTGCTCCTATGCGGCCGATCATGTACGCTCGACAGGGCAATCATGGGGACGTGCTGCTAGCGGGAAAGCGGGGAACGCGCGATGGTAAACGCTGATGAATATGACGAAGATGCCTTACTGACGATCCCCGAGGCCGCCAAACAGCTAGGCAGCTCGCAGCCTACAATCTTTCGTTATGTGCGAGAGAATCTGCTTAAAGCAACAGAGGTTAACGGCCGGCTCATGATACAAGAGAGCGACATAAGTCGATTCTTGGGTGGATGGTGACGGGGAAAGCGGGGAATGTGAGATGGTAGAAGCGGATCGGAAGTTGTTGCTGACGCTGAGGAAGCTGCTGGATGAGATCGAAAAAGACTCGTCGATGTCAGCGTTGGAGGTGATGTGGGAGATACGCTCGCACACGTGCAACCAGGCAGAGATTCCCCAAGCGATCTTCCCCGTTGGCGATCAGCTGGCGAGTGTGATTTATTTAGAGGAATGTAGTGTTGTCGGGCACGATCGCGGGGGTTGCAATTCGACCATCGGGGCCCCAGCTACCTGGGAAGTTCAGCTAGGCGGTGACGAGCACCAATTTGACACATTCGAGGAGGTGCTTAGTTTCATCGAGCGGTCCCGTCGGAGTCGGTTAATTGAGTTGGTGGGGAGGTGAGATGGTAGCTAAGAAAAAGGATGAGCCGCTGACGCACGAAGAGGATCCGATCCTGAACGTTGGAGAAGTCGGTCGACAGCTTGGAAAACATCGCTCTACAATCTGGCGTTGGGCGAAGGATGGCTTGCTGGAGGCCATCCGCATGCCGGGCAACCACGTCGGCGTGCGCAAGAGTGAAGTCAATAAGATCCTGAAGGCGTCTGCTTTCTTCAAGGATAAGCACGTGGAATGAGTCTGAAAACAGTCAGCCCAGCTGTGGCGGTCTCGCAAAACGTCCGCCGCCCAAACGATATCGACCAGTACGCCATTGGCGATGTGGTCGACACGGACCCGGGGGCGGGGCTGACGTTCTCGAATGTCGTGCGCGGCGAGGGGATGGCGGGCTCGATTATCGATGGCGTACTACGCAGCAACGCCAACCAGGCGACCGATGGCGACTTCGAGCTGTGGCTGTTCGATACGGCCCTAGCTGCTTACGACGCTGACAACGATAAATTCACCCCTACCGATGACGACATTATCAACTTGATTGGGATCTTGCAGTTTGCAACTCCGTTCGAAGCGAACGCGGGGGCCGGGCAAGGCGGGGCGATTATTTACCAGGCGGCAAAAACGTTTCTGCCGCTGAGGTTTGCCACGACGGCAACGTCGACTGATTTGTTTGGTGTGCTCGTGGTGAGGAACACCTACACTCCAATTGGATTCGAGCGGTTTACCGTCACTTTGAAGATCGAACAGGATTGATCATGGCCAAGAAAGTAGTAAGTCCCAGCGACAGCCTTACCGGGGCCTTGATTCGCCCCAACGATGCGACGCAATACACCGCCGGCGATGTGATTGCGAACACGACGAACATCCTACAGGAGACATTCGCGGTCGCTAGGGTTGCGGGTGGGAGTGGCAAGATCGTTAGTGCTTCGCTGGCAATCACCGCGAACGACACAGGCACGTTGGCTTTGAGCGCCGAGTTGTGGCTATTCGATACGGCGGTTGCGGCTCATGAACTTGACAACGCCGCATTCACGCCCACCGACAACGATCTGATTAACTTGGTTGGCGTGTTGCAGTTTCTCGCCGCTGACCCATTCGAGGGCGACTTAACGGCCGGCGCTGTCGGCAATGTGGCGTACATGGCGGCGCAGACGTTTTTACCGCTCGGCTTTACGTGTACGACGTTGTCGCAGAATCTACACGCCACGCTGGTAGCGCGTAATGCGTACCAACCGGTCGCTTTAGAACAGTTCTACCTCCGCCTCTCTGTTGAGCAGGATTAACTCATGGCCTCGAATCGATGGCTCGGCCGCGCGCAGGCGATTGCCCAGGTGGATACCGTCACGATGTCTGGCGCGGGTAACTGGGTGACGGGCGATACGATCACCTTGACGATCAATCAGAAGAGTTTGGTTGTCACGGTTGGTGCTTCTGTAACAGATGCTGACGTGGCCATCACGGTCAAGGAAGCGTGGGAGGACGAGGATTTCACCGATACGACGGCTTCGAAGACTCCGGCCGACGGTGGACAGGACATCGTCGAGTTTGCCCAGATCACGGCGACAGTTTCCGGAGACGTTGTCACGCTAACCCGCGATACACCAGGCGATCCATTTGTGTTGACGGTCACAGAGTCGGTAAGTGGTGACGAAACAGCTACCGAGGCCACAGCTACCGCGGCGACGGGCCCGAACTTTTACGATAACGCGGACAACTGGACTTTGGCGGCTGCCCCGATTGCTACGAATGATGTGTTCGTGGATGACTCGTCTATCTCGATTCTACATGGCCTGGGCCAGAGCGGTGTAGCCCTTGCGAGCTTCACGGTTGCGCGGAACTACACGGGCACGATCGGGCTCCCAAAACAGAACGTCGGCGGGTATGTGGAATATCGCGCGGACTATCTGGCGATTGACGCCACAACAATCTCGATTGGGAACGGTGAGGGTTCCGGCTCTAGCCAGATCAAGATAGACTCCGGCAGTACGCAAACGGCGATCACCATCGAGAGCACGGGCTCGCCTCCGTTTGGGCTGGAAGCGTTTATATGGAAGGGCACCCACGTCAACAGTACGCTGGAAGTAATTGAAGGTACGGTTGGCACCGCGGTGTTTGGCGGTGAGGTGGCACAGTTCCTAACGCTTTTGAACACAGCTGGCACGGTACGGTTGTCGCAACGCACAACGGTAACGAATGTTACAAATGAATCTGGCGACGTATCGCTAAATGGCACCTTTCTGCCCAGTGCGGCTGTTAGGAATTCCTCCGGTACGATTCTTATTTCCGGACTGTCGAACCTTGATGCTCTGACTATCGATGGCGGGACGGTCGATTGGCGATCCACGGGGACGATCACAACGGCCAATATTGGGGGCGCTCAACGCGGTGCATCTTTGGACTTCTCCAACGACAATTCCGCTCGCATAATCACGAACTGCAATCTAAATCTCAACGGACGCATCATTGATCCGTTGCAGACGGTGACGTACACCAACGGCATTCTGTTGGGCAGTGGCGTCGAGCTGGTCTCCGCCGCGTGATACCAAACCAGACATGGCTACGACGAATTTGCAAATCAGTGATAGAGACGGTATTCGCAAGGCCATGAAGTCGATGAAGCCTGGCGATCAAATCGAAATTCTAGGCAGCGAGAGCCCGATAACCATAGGTGTTCCGTCGCTTGAAAGCGATACGGATTCAGACGATCTGCCGTTGCGATGGCAGCGCGGTAGATCTGACTCGTGGTTTGATTGAGCCAGTCGTAGTCGTCCCAGTTTGTGCACATTCTCCAAACTTAGCTTTGACAGGCTAAGGATAATTGACAACGCTTTCAGCATGAAATTCCGAAAAGGCATGCTTGAAGTCGGGCGCACGTATCAATCTCCGGACGGCGCATTGCCCGTTACTGCTGAGCGTCTCCGCCATTGGCGAGATACCTTCCATCGGTTCAAGTCACTCGGCTTGAAAGTGCCGGTCTTTTTCGGTCATCAAACGGATCCGAAGAAAGCAGTCCCGGTGAAGCGGTTGCCGAAGAATTGCGCTGGACAGCTGCACGACCTGGAGCTGAGCGAGGACGGGAAGAAAGCGGAATTCGTCATCGATGTACCGCGGGCTGAAGACGCCAGCAAGGTCGAGAATAATCTTGTCGAACTGTCGCCGGTAATCTTTGAGAGCTTTACCGACGGAGATGGCACGGTCCATAAGGATTGCATTACGGACGTTGATTTGGTCGTGCATGCGGTTGACCATCGCCAAGAGGATTTTGCGATTGCCTGTTCGATTCGCATGGGACTCGATAAGGGCAAACCGGTGATCTATCGCTTGGCAAGCGACGACGACAACACCGACCACGATTCAGACGACGATGATTCCGAGAATTCAGACGGTTCGGATCGAGTCGCACGTGTGATTGAAGGCATGGCCGCGCTGAACATAATCGTGCCGGACGACACGACAGTCGACAACTTTTTCGAGCGGGTGGAGTCGGCTTTACTGACCGCCGCCGCAATGGGAGATGGCGTTGATATGGGTACCGAAGGACTAGAAGCAACGTCGCCGGAATTCGCGGCGTTTAGTTTGGATTCACCGTTGGCGAAGTTCAACAGCAAGCAACACCAAACCGGTGTCATGACGCGCCTCAACTTGCTACTGCAAGAGGGACGATGCACACCCGTTGAATACAAGGACCGCAAGCCCCAGGTGGGCACGATCCGCTTGAGTCTGAACAAAAGCGGCGAGCACAAGCCAACGGCCATCGAAGAGTGGATTGAGAGCCGGGAGGGTATACCGCCGGGCTCATGCTGGGATGCTGTGAAGCGAATGAGCAACCTTGAAGTAGTCCCGCATCCGGATGGCTTGGGCGGTGATGAAGTCACCGAAGAGCAAGCCGAAGAAATTGTTGACGAGATATTCGCCTAACCGATAAGAGGAAAAGCGATGACCAGTTTTGGCGGAGCTGCTGTGCCCGGTATGGGCCCGCTGGCGGAGACAACGGAATACGAAATCATCTGGGGCAGCGATCGCGGCCACGGGCAGGTGCTGGAACAGAACGGCAACTACAGCGGCACCATGCGCGATGCCGGCAGCACGCCCACTACGGTGATTCGGGCTGGTCTGTTGATGGCTAAACTTACCAGCACGGCCGAGCTGGAAGAGTGGGTGTCCACGGCTAGTGACGGCACGCAGAACATTTTCGGTGTGACGCCTTATGAATTGCGCGCTCAGGACTTCGACGCAACGGACCAAGACCGGGTGGCCGGGATTATCGTACGTGCCCCGTTCAAGACGTCTCAATTATTGATCCAAGGCGCGGCTTTTGTTGGCCATGCTGACGAGTTCCTGGCGCGTCATACCCTGCATGGCGGTGGTAGCATATTGGACGATGACCCTCAAGGGCATTTGGCGGGTGCCAGCTGGCGGCAAAAGATCCAGCTAGGCGCGACGACGATAACCTTGACTGCAGCGGACAATTACACGAGTTTCCGCGTCCATAGCGTGAACACTAATTTCGTTCTGCCAGCGGTGCAGGCCGGTCTCAAGTTCCGTTTCCTCATGGGTGAGGATTTCACACTTGCGATCAGTTCCGCAATCACCACCAACTTCCTGCATGGTGGCGACGTAACGCAGTCTGGCGTTACCTTCTCGACGGGTGGTGAGCAGATCGGTGCCCATGTTGAAGTGGAGTGCATGAACATTGACGTTGCTGGAACCAATACCCTGACGTGGGTTCCGACGCTCCTGACAGTGCCGTTTAGCACTGACAACTACTTGAATACAACACTCGACACGGCGTAAGAAACTACCAATCGGCTAGGGTCATTCCCGAACTCCTCGTCCCCGCGAGGTGAGCCGATTGACACAAACGGGGAAAGTCCACGGGGGGGCTCGGAGAATGAACCGTGGCGTCAATTCAGCAGATCTTGCAGCCGATCACCTTGACCAAGGTGGTCTCTCGCCAGATGGCGGCGGAGAAGTGGATCCTTCAGTTTATGGGCATGGCACCGGGCGGGGCTAATGAAGAATTTTTTGGACACGGCCGCGAAGGCAGCTACCAGGTGTTCAATAACACGCGCCAGATTGGCCGTGGTCGTGCTCCTGGGGTCGCTGCCGCGACGGCCAAGCGCAACCCGATCGGTGTGGTGCCGGTCACATATCCCAGAATGCACGAAAAGATTTTCATGCTGGCAGAGGTTTTGACCAACCTGGCCAAAATCGGCGACCCGCGAATGCGAGACGAAGCCGGCGCGACAATGATCAAGCGGCAAACGGGCTTCCAAGCTCAGAAGGCGGCGAACTGGCGCGCTGTCCAAGTGATGGGCATGCTTAGGGATGAATTGTTTGTTCACACGGACGGTGATGATTGGACAATGAACTTCACGAGCGCCAGCGCTCAATTCCGCATCAATCACCAGATGCCCGCTGGCAACAAGACTCAACTCGACATGCTGGACGATGGAAACATTATCACCCAGAGTTGGAACAATCCATCCGCCGACATTCCAAGCCACCTGAACGGTATCGACGCGGCATTCCAACAGCTCTACGGCGGCCGGCTCGAGAACATTATCTGCACGGGTGCCATCTGGCAAAATGTGATCAACAACGATTCGGTTGCGAGCCAGGCTGGTATCGCCAATACCCCTTTCCGTCGATTCGAGCGCATGGTTGGAACTCGTGAGGACGGCTCGCCGCTGAACGTATCGGTGGGTGAAATCACAGCTCGTCCTGGGCTACTGTTCTACATCACCGACGAGGGGCTCGACTTAGGAGCGCCTGGCTCTGAGACGTTCACCAAATACGTTGGCGCGAACGAGGCGGTCTTCATGCCGAACGTCAATCTCGACACGTTCTCATTCCAGCTGGGCTCGGAGCCGATCGCGGAAGTCAACGGCGGCGCGGAGACGGTGCGCGTGGGGTTGAGCGCTTGGAGCACAAAGTCAGCTGATCCGACTGGCACATCGATCTTTGTTTTGGACAACGGCCTGGCAATAAACCATATCCCCAACTCTGTCGCGTACGGAACAGTCGTCTTTTAGTAAGTGAAACATGCCCGGCAAGGTCTTAATCTCGCGCGTTCCAGATCGTTTCGTGAAAACGATTACGTTGACGGGCGCATCAGGCTTAGGTTTGGTTAACGTTGACATTCCGGTAGCCACAGTCACGGGGCGCGTTTTACTTAACGATATTGCGATTTTTTGCAGCACGCTATTGGCTAGTTCGGGCGGTGGTGCGATCGCTTTTGGCTCGGTTGGCACAACCTCGGGTATCATTGAGGTGACTACGGCGACCGAAATTGACGCGGACGAGTTCTGGCGAGACTCGTCACCCGAGCTGGAAGTTTCGAGAGCTATCAACGATAGGGTGATCGGCGGCGCAAATCTTATCTTGCGGCCCACGGTTGCGACGATTCAATCAGGCGTGTTGGAAATTGCAATGTACTGGACTCCAATGTCGGCCGACGGGAACTTGGCCCTATGAAGCGTTTAATCACACATCCGTCGAAAGACTTCCTGAAAACGATCACGTTCACGGGTGCATCGGGTTTGGGGTTGATCAACGAAGATGTAGCGGTAGCCACCATCACCGGTCGAGTGCTGCTGCGTGAGATGACATTCTTTTGCTCCACGCTTTTGGCTGGTGTTAGTGGAACGGTATCACTGGGGACGGCCAACAATGTCGGTGGTATCATTCCGGTGACGACAGCGACTGCGATTGACACCAACGAGTTTTGGCGTGATGACTCGCCTGAGTCGCAGATATCCAGCGCGATCAAGAATCGAGTGATCTCGGCCAACTTGATAATCGACGTACTGACTGCCACGATCACTGGGGGTGTGCTGCAAGTCGCGATAAAGTGGTCACCGTTGTCAATCAATAGTAATCTCGCGTAGGAATTATCATGGCAGATGTATCCGAACTGATTGCCGGACCGAGTGGCCCACCCAGTATTCCGGCAGCGGCCGATCCGGCGAATGGTGTTTCGCTCTATGGTGTGTTACGTCGTATCTTCGACGCTCAGGTAGGCGCGGCTGGTGTCGCCAGCTATCCAGCTGCCGCGGCGCCCGCGAATGCGGTGTCGATGGCGGAAGTGTTGCGTGAGATCTATGACCAACAAGAAAAGGTAGTTACCACGGCAGTGGGGGTGATTGCCACTGGTACAAATACCCAATTTACAATAGCTGGTGGGCCAATTGAAATCCTAAATTTGCTGTCGGTGTGCGTGGTGGCGAACGACGCAACCGCATCAACGTTGCAATGGACAGTTGATCCAACGGATGGCGCGGCGACGACGATTTCCGGTGCGTCCGCCACACTAGCCAGCGTTGCGGCTGGCACGATTGTGAACATCAATGGTGTGCTGCTGACGGCGCCGGTAATCGTCGCTCTCGGCACTGCGATTTCTCAAGGCAGCGGCGGTGTGGGTGGTGGTGTTGTCGCTCCCGCCGGAACGATCCGATCGATCATTGGAGTGGGCGCCACGACCGGAACTTGGACCCATCATTTGCGTTACAAGCCACTAGCCCGAGGCGTCACAGTCACTTAACAAATCACTGCTTGTCTCCAGACGGAAGGGCCGGTCGAGCTTTCGGCCGGTCTTTTTTTGTAGGAACGATCATGCCACTACAGACGATTGTCTACTGTTCGATTGCCGAATTGCAGCGGTTCCTTTCAACCAATGCGGTGACGGACTTCGCCGATCACGACGCGGACGGTACGGCCGATACGGACGTTGTCGAGGACTGCGTCAATCAAGCGACCGATGAGATCGACTTGTATGCTCGCCAGCAATACACGCCGGCGGTGTTGGCCACCAGTACGTTGATCACACGTTGGTGCGTTGTGATGGCCGCGAGGTTCCTGCAGGAGCGGCGTGGCAATATAGTCTCCGATTCGATCGCTGTTCAGTGGGACCGTATCATCGAGAACTTGGAGAAGGTGGCCGATAATCGCCGACAGCTACCGGGCCTGGCGAAGCGTGACGACTTGCGTCCGACGTGGAGCAACCTGAAGATAGACCGACGGTTCCGGCATAGTAAGATCCGGGTAACGCAGACGAACAGTAGCAACGCGCCGACGAAGCTGACGCAAGACGCGACGCTGCCCGAGGCGGCTGGAAGGTTCGATTGATGCCGCTCAAGAAAGGTTCAAGCCAGAAGACGGTGTCGTCGAACATTCGCCGACTCAAGAAGGAAGGCAAGCCGCAAAAGCAATCGATAGCGATCGCACTTTCGAAGGCCGGTAAGAGCAGAAAGAAGTAAATCATGGAATCGTTTCGAGAACGTGTGGTTGCGGAAAAAGACGAGCTAGACGGGCGGCTTACTCGCCTGGGAACCTTTATGGGTACTAGCAAGATGTTCGCTCTGTCGCCGGGGGAGCAATCGAGGTTGAGACGGCAAAGGAGGCTCATGGAGGAATTAGCGGAGGTTCTTGTCGAACGAATTGAAGCGTTTGACTTGGTCACGGAGTAGCACATGGCCACGGTTTACTTTCGCGGAACCCGAGCGGACATAACCCGCATTGCCTTGCAGCTGGCGGCTGTGCTGGCTGGCCGCGCGCCCGATACGCATGGTGTTGCGCGGGGCTTCATGTTGACGCTGGGCTTTGCGGCGCTGACTGATATCAAAGAGGCGTACTTGATCAAGGCAGCCGGCGGCACAGATGAAATGGGGATTCGTTGGCCACCGTTATCGCCTGAGACGATTGCGAATCGACGGGTGGGGCGCGGTGACAAGACAACTCGGAAAAGGAAAGGCGAGACATTCTTGCAGCGGCTTCCGCGAATCGAATCGGCTAATCTGATCAAGCTGCGTGAGAAAATCCGCAAGCGTGAGACGACGAAGGCGCTCAAGCGGTTCCGGCTATCGCTTCCCGAGGGTGAAGCCCAACGGCGGTCGAAGATCGTGGGCGGGCTCAAGGCTACCCGCGAGACGGGCCAGACGAAGGTTGAAACACTGGGTGGCCGATCTGTGGAGATATTGCGAGACACTGGGGTGCTCTTAAACAGCTTGTCGCCAGGCCGCTTGACGGGCAGTGGCGGCTCGGTGACCTATTCCCCGCCCAGCGGTGAGGGTGGCAGCGAGCAGATATTCGAGCTCGGAGCGGGCGAGGTGATCGTGGGATCCAACGTGATCTATTTTCGTACTCACCAGCGGGGGGATCGGAAGCGGAACATACCACAGCGGAAAGTTTTGCCAGATGCGGAGACGCCGGTGCCACAAGCGTGGTGGGACCGCTGGCAGGCGCTTGCCAATAAGGCGTTAGTGGTTGGCGCGGAGTTACTTTATCGGAGGGGAGCGTGAGTGTCGGAATCAGCTTTGCTCAGGGCCGTTGTAACAGAGATACGGGCTCACAACTCGTCAGCGACATACTTAGCCCGACAGGTTGAGGTGGAGATCGACGAATTCGCGCCGGCAACGGTGGGCGATTTGTACATCATGGTGATTCCGGCCGGAGTTGAGGCGGGCCCGACTCATGACCAGAGTGGCGGAGCTGCCGCTAGTTCTGGATGGATCGACAGGCTTTACAGCGTGGACGTGTCGATCGTCTTACGGACACCGAAGAAACCACGCGACAGGCGGCGTGAATACTTAACCGACTTTCGCGGAACGGCGAGCGTTGGCGCGCACTTTGCCAGGCATTGGCTGAACATTGGAGAGCAGATTGATTTTAACTACGACGTGACGACGACAGCGAACGCATTGATTCTGGCCGAGTCGGCATCGACGGATGGGTTTATCGAGCCGCTCCGATTTGCCTCATTGGGGCCTATTCGCGATGCACCCGCCGAGGTTTTCGCCGGCATGGCGGGGGAGTCGACTGCGGCGTTTATCAGGACAATTCGGTACCGAGGCGCTAGAAGGATTGAAAACAGATGACATTCATTGCAGGGCCTTTCGCTGTTGAATATGGAGCTGCCGTTTCAGTCGGTCAAGCGCGAGATTTGACAATAGAATGGTTTGAAAACGGGCAACCCATTCTCGGCGATAATTTCGGACTGGAAATTCAGGACGAGGTTTTGCAGGGGATCGAAGTATTCGTCGAGTTGACCTTGCTCGAATTCGACATAACAGTCGCGCGAGAGTTGTATTGGCCGTTCCATGGCACATTCGGAACAGGCCCGGTTATTGGATCGCTTACTTCGACGATTGCATACAAAAGCTTGATCTTGACAGCAGCGGCGGGAACGACTGCCTTCGCTCTTTCGAACGAGAATGTTTGGACATTTCCACTTACGAAGTTGGCGAAGGGTTTCCCGGTGCGGATTTTAAAGCAGCCCGTTTTGAGAGACGTTGTCTTGAGGCTGCGTGTTTATCCAAATTCAAGCAACATATTTTTCGCGGTCTCGTAAATGCCCGAAGAACTCAGAATTGTTGTTGTCGACCAGGGTGGGGCGGCGCCATCTCGAGGTGGCCCGACTGCGCCGGGTGGTCAGCAATTCCCGCGAGCACCGGGCGGTGGTCAATTCCCCGGCGGGCCGGTTGCTCCGCCAGTTCAACCGCCACCGTTTGTTCGCCCGCCGCCAGTCCAATCACCGAGGGGGCCAAAGGCGCCAGATCCTTCCAGGCGTGCGATCTCCGCGATCGGGACGGCAAGTGGTGTTGCCGGGGCTGCGGCTGCCGGAAACGTCGCAGGCGCGGCATCTGGTGCATCATCTGGGATTGTGGCGGCTGTTGGTGGTCCGGTTGGAATTGCGGTGGCGGCGGTTGCCGCTGGGTTCGGTGTGGCGGCAATTGCGGTGACGAAGTTCGCCCAGGTCATCGAATCGCAAACCTCTAAACTGGCTGGTTTTTCGGGTCCGCTGGCGGCTGCTCAGGCGCGGACGGAAATAGGGCGAGAGCTGGCGCTGCTCAGGCGTGCTCAGAGGATTGGGCCAGGGCTGGCCGCGGCCGAACGATTGCGGTTCCGGTTCGAAAACACGATGACGGATTTAGGCACAGAGATACTTCAGGTAATGTTACGGATCCTGGAAGAGTTGCGGCCAGTTATCGAATTCGTAATCACCGGCATGAAAGCCGTGACGGGCTTTCTCGAAAAGTATGGTGATGAGATCGGCGCTGCATTGCCAATCATATTGGCCCAGATAAGTCCAATGGCGGCGGGTGTATTGCTCATCTCTCGATTGTTTCAAGATGAAGTTGAACGTCGCGAGGATGACGAAGATCTGATTTTCACACAGCAGTTCTTAGACCTCTTACCGCGTGACGCGCATGGTCAGCCGCTATTTTGGCCAGCCGGTCAGCCGGTGCCACAGCCTGGAGTATAGATGCCTGGATTACCAGCCACTGGCGAGCTGAGCTACAACGGCTATGAGTTCGACGGCGCGACGCACATCGAAACCGCTGTGGAGTTTCTATATGACGACGCTCGTCGTACGATCATCGCGCATCGCCACACGATCACGGTCGATGCGATCGTGGCTGACGATAGCGATCTAGACGGCGAGGTGTTGAATATCCGCACACGTCTCGGTGAGCCCGGCCGGCAGTTGACCTTCATCAATAAGGGGTTCGGCGACGACTTGCGAGCGATTGGAAATGTGTCGGATGTGATGGCTGGGCCATTCCCGAAAGAGCTGTCTTGGAAGCCGCTAGGTGACGACAAGGCCGCGGAGATACGTTGGCAAGTCGAGGTAACAGTCCCGCTGTGCGTGCTGGGATCCCCGGCGTTTGTGGGCGTGATGGCGCTCAACTATTCCATCGCCTACAAGATCGACGTCATGAGCGACACGACCCGCACGATCCAGGGTTATATCCAGATTGCGCAAAAGGCAGGCGCTCAAGCGAGTGACACTGCCGATCGGTTCCGCGGTCAGTTTGCGCCGAATCCGCTCGCTGGCTTCAAGCGTGAATCGTCATGGACCGGCAACCTGAAAAAGAGCCGGGTCGACTTCGTGATCGTCGACGCGCAGATCCCATCGCCCAATCCCTATCCGCCTAATGTCATGGCGATTGATGGCCGCCACCGACTATCGTGGCGGCGTCGCCCGGATGGCGCGACGTTCCGTAATACAATCTCGCTGACAATCACGCCCGAGGCTGGTCTATCGGGTTCGCAGGCGTGGAGTGTTTTTCTCACAATCGCCGCGCAGCGTATTGCCAAGGCAAAGGCCAACGGCCAACCAGTACTGATCGATCAAATAGAGGTTGAGGAGAACCTGTTCGGTCGTCCGCAATCGTTCGTTGTGAGCTACCGGATGCTCTCGTGCATTCGGGACTTTGTCGGTGATGCAGGACTTTGGGAGCCGCTCGGTACTGATTGGCGGCGTTGGCGGGTTTCGCTTAACGGGACGATGTTTCACAATCGCGGCAACGCTAGATTGCAGGATCTCGCGGCGAATGATGTGGTTGTGGATCTGTGCAAGTCGCCTGGCATCGCGTTTGTTTCGCCGAATAACAAGAGGCTATTGGCGGAGGATAATCGAATCCGTTCGGGTGGATTACGGAACGAGGTGCCGTCGGCCGACAAGAGTTTCGTTTCTTATGATTCAAGGATCATGCCGTATCGCGATCGCCCGGCTGTTCGGCAGGCGATCGTTCAGGCCCCAACGAAGGATGACGATTTCTGGCCGTTGAATAGCGGCACGTTTAAGACCCTATTCAGTTTCGGCTCTTCTGGCGGAGCGACTCCGGACGTGATTCAAGAGGGCGGCGCGGGCCGGCATGGCGTCCGCATCTTCGGCCGGGCAACACGAATGGGGCACCAGATCGGGCGTCCGGCGCTGGAGACAATTGGCGACAAGCCGGCGGTTGAAAGATGGTTTCGCGGCATGCAATGGGTGGTGGGTAACTTTTTCGGCGTGCCGGTCTACGGTGCGATGTGGGCGGCTGATTACCTAGTTGACTCCTCACCGGGTACGATAAAGCCACCGAACGAGGAGAAGGAATGGGTGGACGCTCAGTTAGGAAGGGCCGCTGAGCCATCGCCGGGGACGGTACCATAGGGGCAACCATGACGAAGCGAAAAACTGTTAGACCAAAGCGAGCGAGGGTCTCCCAGCCGGAGAGCAACGGCCAACTGATCGATGGCACGATAACGATCGAGGTCGTCGGTGGGCCGCACGGCGGCAAGACAATCTATATGTCGGCGATGATTGTCAACGACGCAGTGGATGAGGTAATCAAAAAACTGAAGATGCAGTCGGACAGCAATGGGCTCATGACCTGGACGCCGGAGTTCAAGATCGCCCTGGACAAGAGATTGCAAGAGCTGGGCTATGATTCCACGCCGGAAATCGCGATGCACGCACAGGTGAAAGCTTTTGAGTATTGGTCGAGTCTTCAAAAAAAAACGAACTAGTCGCGGAGCTGACGTACTGGTACGGAATAGACGTTGGGGCATTGCCAAAAGAGAGGCAGTTAGGGTTGTTGGCGAACTTGCCGCGGGTGCAGGCGCAGGGTCAAATATTTGAAGGGCGGGTTGACTCGACGGATTACGAAGCCGTGCACGACTTGTTCATGGCGGCGTACGGTGATCCTGAGTTGGCGAGAGCGGAGAGGTTGAAGGCGATGAAGGAATTGGTGCGGACGAGTTGCGACAGTGCAAGAACAGGGAGATAGAACATGGATCGACGAACAGCGTTAAAGGTGTGCGGCATATCCATCGCCGTGCCGGTAATTGAGGGTGTGTCAGCAGAAATCAACGAACACACAGGCACACCGTTGTTGGTAGTGCTCAGGCATCCCGACGGCGAAGTGGTTATGGATGGCAAAGCGGTTCCTATTCGGGATATGGCGATTGAAGTTGCCGAGCGGGTAGCGATTGCCATCTATGAAAACACGGGTCACAAGGTAGCTGCCGTGACGCTTCCACCGGGCTATGACATCGAAGTAATCGAAGACCCAAATCCGAGTGATTAGATGGCGATGTTCTCGAAATTACGGAGCTTGCTTTTGGGCAAGCCGAAGACGGGCGACTACCGCCCGTTTCCGGTGCATCACTTTACGCACATCCGTGATCTTCCGCTGTTCACGTTTCACACGATTCGCCACATGCTGATTGATCCTACGATTCGGCTAGGGATGGCGATGCGCATGGCGCCGCTCTGCCAGGCGGAGTTTGCCTTTCAGCAAGGCAAGGAATGGATACCGGGCGTGCAAGCTGATCGCGAGGACGTAGCGAAGTTCGTCCACAAGCAGATCAAGAGGATCTGGAAATTCGAGCTACACAAGATTCTGACGGCGCAGGTTTGGGGTTGGTCCGCGGCGGAGGTAACGTATCGACTGGTAGACAAGCGGGTGGAGGTGGACGGGCTATTGCATCGTCACGCTTTCGATGTCCGCGCATTACGTTCAGACGGCGAAGTGAAAGGCGTTCGGTTCGATCGTCTTGGTGGCGGGGTTGGTAATGTATCGTTGCGCATGCCGAAAGCGATTTGGCACGCTTACGATCCGGAGGCGGAGTCTCCCTACGGTACGAGCGCGTTGCGCGGTGCGCATAGTCCGTGGGCTGATAAGTGGCTCGACGGGGCGGCGCTTGATACTCGGCGATTGTTCGCGCACAAAGACGCTTACGGCGGTGTGGATATTGCCTATCCGACGGGCCACATGAATGTGGATGGGGTGGAGATCCCCAATCGCGATATTGCTAGAGAGATGGGCGAGCAGCTCAACGCTGGCGGTGTGACGAATCGGCCAAGTCAATACGACACAAACGGCAAGCCGCTGTGGGAGATTACCCGGGCAACTGTGCCGGCCAACCCGGCGCATATCTTCGACTACCCGAAACAGCTTGACGACGAGATGTTGAGGGGGTTGGAGATCCCCGACGACGTGGTGACAAGCCAAGGCACGGGGGCGTGGCAAGGCAAGCAGGTTCCGATGCAAGCGTTTTTCTGTAATGCCGACCGCTGGCTGGCTCAGGTTGTGCGGGTTGTCGTGACGCAGATCCTTGAAGATCTGGTAATGTTGAACTGGGGTAAGGCGGAGGAATTCGAAGTCGCGACCAAACCGCTTGCGCTACAAGCCATGGAGCAGATCAAAGCGGCTGAAGGTGGTGACGAAGGGGCTGCCCAGCAACCGCCAGGCCCACAGCAAGCGCAGCCGCAACCAGCAGCCCCACAGCGACCACCGTTCACTGCGGCTCGTGGGCGGAACGGTGACGAAGGGGCTACCCAACAGCAGCAGGCCCAACAGCAATCTAGCGGGCCATTTATTACTGTCCGCGGGCCAAACGGGAAGATTTTCCAACGACGCAACCCGCGATTCGGTCGGCAACAACTTGGCTTAGATGAACCGAACATGGCCGAGATGCTGGTGGGCGAAGGCGCCGTCCAGGCAGCCCATTTAGTGGACGCTGGGCGGCGCTTGCTAATGAGCATGCACCCGGAAAGTAATGGCACTACCAGGAAACGTCGCATGCGTAAAAGGAAAATAGAAGTTCAACCGACCCGCCAAGAGTTGCTCAATCACGCGTCGCAATCGCTCTCGTTGACGGCGGAAGAAACCGAGCTGTTGGAAACGTTGACCGTTGAATAAGGGGAATGTGATGGCGGAAAGCAATCGGATTTTAGATACGGCCGTTGAGATTCGCACCAAACGGGTGCTCGCGGAGGTAGTCGATGATTACGCCGGATCAATTCGCATGGCGCTGGAGGAGGTACAGACGACCAACGTCGAGATGGTCCGCCGGTTGCGCGACGAGATGGTGGAGCTCGTGCAGAAGCAAGCCGATGGTCTGCTATCATTGACCGAGGGAATAGCGGATCTGGTCGCGGTGATTGCCGCTATCGAGCCGGTGGTTGTGAATGTGCCGGAGACAGTCTTGCAGCTGGAACAGCAGCCGGTTGTGGTGAACGTGCCGAAATCCGCCGTGCAGAGCAATCCGGTTATCAACCTGCCGGAACCGAAAGTGGTTATCGACAGACAAGAGAGCAAGCTGCCCAAGAGCTTGAGGATCAAGCATTCCGACGGCACGCAGAGCACGATTGAATTTGGAAAGTAAATGGGTGAAGTATGCCAGATTTTGCAGCCATAGCGGCGGACATGCTTGCAGGTCATCCCGTAACCGGTGCTTTCGACGCAGACGACCAAATCGCGACCAATGAGTGGAACGCGAAGAATCGTGTGGCCGAGGGTGGCGTTCTGGGGATGCTGAACTACTTGGCAAAGAACCGCTCTCGCACAAATACCGGTACGGATCTCACGGCGACGTCAATTGTCGGTCGGTTGAAATCTGTGGCGGAAGCATTGGTGGGTGATGACCCGTTCGGCGCTACTGGCAACACGTTGACCATGGAGCACATCCACGCGGCCAAGATGTTCATTATCCTGTTAGCCTCGCCCCAGGTGAATACGTTTGATTTTGTCAGCGCCGAGGTAACGGCAATGATGGACGCGTTGGGCGGTGGTTCGGGTAACGCGAAGGTCTGGAAAGCGGCGGATATTGACGCCCTCAAAGCCTTGAGTCAGAACCAGCAGTCGTGGTCTGTCGAGCAGGGCCACGGGTTGATGAGGGTTGGCTACGTCGAACAAGCGAGGGCTTTGTAATGCCGCTTCCACAGTTTCGTAATAAAGGCTGACGAGGGAACTTAACAATGGCCATCGCCGCCGATGCACTAATCGATTTCTTCGGTACTCAAGACCAGATCGACGACGGTACGACTGGCACAGTATCTGACGGGGCTTTTTCGGAAGCGTCGAGCGCGTGGACGAATGACGACGACGCACCATTCGCAAGTTTTGTTCTGGAGTTGCAATTCGATACGACGATGCCAACGGCTGGTATTTTGGATCTATACGCTCGCGTTCTCAACATCCAATCGACGAATGACCCAGGCGTGCCAGATGCCAACTACGAGGAAAAATTCCTGGGCAGTTTCAAAATCGATTTTGGTATCGCTAACGACGTGAATTTCTTCACGTTGCTCTATGGTGCTCGGCTTCCGAACGTTCAGACCAGTCAGATCTATGAATTTTATTTTCACAATAACGGCACCGGCCAAACGGTGGGAGCCGATTGGAATCTTTGGGTAACGCCTCACACGATCGGTCCTCATGCGTGATCTGCTTCAATTCGCCAACCCGTCCTTGACGCCCATTGATTGGACGAATCCGGTTACCGACGACCCACTGAACGACGATTTAGTCGCTCGGTATTTAGCTGACATGTCTCAGTGGGGCTCTCCAACTTGGCGGGACTTGAAAGGCCATAACGGGACGTTGACAAACATGGAGCCCGCTACGGATTGGGTCACACCGCAAGGGCGGCCAGGTGGATTGGGTGCGTTGAATTTTGACGGCACCGATGAGTATGTTGACACCGGCTATAATTTCACTGAGGTGTCAGACGCGAATCGATTGACGATAAGTGCGTGGAGCAATAATGCTCTGGCTAGTAAAGATTATATTGTCGGAGAAAGAGATGCGGGAAATGACGGCTTTGCACTTAATCTAAGTGGTGATACGGGCGGTGACCCATTTGTCCTGACCGTATCTGGTGGCTTTGACCAAACGTCCGCGGCGTCAGGGATGACCGCCAATACATGGCATCATGTGGCCGTTACCTACGACCAGGCGAACGTAATATTTTATGTCGACGGACAACAGATAAGCTCTCATGCGCAGACAGCTGCGATTGATGAGTCAGACCTGAATGCGTTTTTGGGGGCACTAAACAACCAAGGAACTCCAGCACTATTTCTGGGCGGTCTCCTTGATGACATTCGCATTTACAGTCGTGCTTTGCCAGCTGCGGAAGTCACGAGGCTATATGACGACAGCCGGTTAGGCTCTCCGAAGACTCTCAATCGCAGTGCATGGCTGGTGCCCGCACCAGCACTGGCAGCGCCAGCGGACATAACCCACGTTGCCGCCATCGCGATTGAACCGCTAGGCTTGGTGACATTGCCACCGAGCGTTACAAGTTACTAACTTTTTCTTGAAAGGAACTTACCATGGGAAGACGTTATTCAGGTGTTGGCTCAGCGGCAGTCGGCACAAGCATTACGGTTTTGACGTTGGTTTCAGCGACGACGATTCGCCCCGAGATTTATGAATTCCTCCTTGGTTCCGGGGTAAACGCACCCGGCGACCTGGCTACGGTCTTTCACTTAGAAAGATTCACGGCCGCTGGCACGGAAGGCTCTGGCTTCACGCCCCATGCACTTGATCCGGGTGATCCGGCGTCGTTGGCGGATTATGGCGTGGGTGCGTTTAGTCCTGAACCGACCTACACGGCCGGCGCGATTCTCTACAAGATCGCGATGAATGAACGCGCAACATATCGTTGGGTGGCAGCTCCCGGGAGTGGCCTAAAGTCGCCCGCGACCGCGGCGAGTGGAACTGGAATACAGTCGCAGTCATCTGGCGGCACCGTCGCGCACGAAGCGACCATGTTGCATGAAGAATGAGAAAGAACACCGCGCTCAGGCCCGCTGGTTACGCGGTGGTGACGGAGCCTGAAAAGAAGATCATCGAGGAGGATACGCTCCAGTGCGTGCACTGTGGTATGCACTGGCAGGTTAAGCCGGGCAGTGGGAACGTGCGCGGCTTCTGCGGGCCTTGCAACGGGCCGATCTGTGGCGCGAAGTGCGTGGAGTGCGTGCCGATCGAACGGGGGCTTGAGAACATGGAAGCGGGCCGGCTTGAGAAGGAAGGTGATGGGCGGGTGTCGGTGCCCGCCAGTAAAATCTGGACACCGGGGACACCGTAATTGAATGGTGAAGGGGTACGATGGCCAACTACTTTCATTGGCAGTATCCCGCCAAAGCCGAACCGGTCTTTGTCCCGGCGGCAGTCGTTCCGCCGATGGATGGCTGGTTCGCCCAGCTCTCACAGCCACTGGTTTTGCCGCCGGTTCCAGCGACCGAGGGTGATGCCCGTCTGGCGATTGACGAACGGACTTTCCCGCCGTCCGTCACCAGCTGGTTCGTGCAGCTATCCGTTCCAGTCTTACCGTTGCCGCGCCCGACCGGGGGGCAGGCCCAGCTGGCGATCGACGAACGGACGTTCCCGCCGCTATCGAGTACGTGGTTTGTCTCGCTATCTCAACCGCTTGTCTTGCCGCCAACGCCAGCCACAGAAGGCGAGGCCCGTCTAGCGATCGATCCGGCAACCTTCCCGGTAGCAGCGCCATCAATGGACGGGTGGTTCCGCCAGCTGTCAGCGCCGCTTGTTCTCCCGCCCACACCAGCCACCGAGGGCGAAGCGCGCCTGGCGATCGACGAGCGCACGTTCCCGCCGCCAATGGGAACGTGGTTCCGGCAGCTAGCCGAGCCAGTCTTGCCACTACCCCGGCCGGTGGAGGGTGAAGCGCGCCTGGCGATTGACGAGCGGACCTTCCCACCGCTGTCGAGTACGTGGTTTGTAGCCTGGTCTCAACCTCTCGTGTTGCCGCCCACACCGGCAACCGAGGGGCAGGCCCAGCTAGCAATTGATCCGGATACGTTCCCGGCACCCGCTCCGTCAATGGACGGGTGGTTTGTGCTGCTTTCACAGCCGCTGGTCCTACCACCCACGCCTGCCACTGAAGGGACTGGTCAGCTTGCGATTGACGAAAGTACATTCGCTCCGCCCGTTGAGCCACCGGTAGAAGTTCCGGTGCCGCGTGTTACCTCGGGGGCCGCGGTTGGTCTGCCCGGCGTGGAGATAGTAAGCGGAAACAAAAAACGAGATATCGATATCGCCATCGCCGTAGGGGTGTGGCTGGTCTTCAGGGAGTGAAAAAATGTCAACGGATGTTCTGTTAACTGTTGGGACGATCATGGTCACGATCATTGCTGCGATCATGGTCGGGCTTGTCCCCTGGGGTTATAAGATCAACGGCCGCTTGACGCGAATCGAGGTGTCGATGGAGTTCTTCAAGGAACATTGGGGCCGGCGATTCGATGAGGATGACTGACATCCTAGGAAGAGAACGATGAACGAACCGAAGGACGGTCGGGATTATTTGGAGTTGTCCATCCCAGATGATGAGCTCGGCGCGATTCGGGTACTGTTTGACGAATTGCACAAGCGGATTGAGCGAACCATAACGAGTGAAGGACCGAAGGCCATCGCCTTACAGCACCTTCGAACAGCGAGAACCCACTGCGTGATCGGCGCAGAAAGACAGGCTTAACCCATGCCAGACGATCAGCCCCTTATTCGCGTTTTACTGGAGCGTATTGTTGATCTTGAGACGACAGTTGCAGACATTGCAGCCTACCATAAGCCAACGGGATACCACGAAGCAGCTGAGCGTATCGAGAAAAGGGCAAGGGAACAGCGGATGTTCGACAGGACGGGGATGACTCCCGATGAAATCGTGGACCGCATTGTGGGCGAAGCCAAGAAATGCCAGACGCAAATCGCAGAGGATTTGTGCTCTAACCCAAACGCAATTGAGCCAGCCTTTCAGTCGTCATACAACCCAAGCAACGTCGAGGGAATGTGTTCTCCGCATGTGTTTGCCGTGCATGAGGGTAAAATGCTCTGTCGCAAATGTGGCTGGAATCCAAACGCACCTCAAACATGCCAGACGCCAAACGCAAAGAAATCGAAGCAATCATCGGGCGATCCCTCCTAACGGCGGAGACGTTCGCCACGGAGCTGCGCCAGCGGCTGACGGATCTTTCTCCGGCCGGCATATTGACGGCCGCCCGGGCCGTGCTAGACCAGTTCGAACCGATCCTCGCCCAGGCCATGACCGACGCCGAACTAGCAGCTTGGATTGCCGGCACGGATTCGGTGGTTCGCATTTTGCCATCTTTGGCACGCGAGGCCCTCGAGGTATCGGCCGCACTGCCACCCACTGGCCGTATAACAAGCTTACTGGCAGGTGGGGCTGACGCGCCGATTATCCGGTTCCCGTTGATTGAGCGGGCAGCTGAGTCGCTCCTGGAGCGTCAGATCGTAACTCGCGAGGAATTCGATGCGCTGGGCCGCGAGGCAAGGGCCCGAGCGTTCACCGTCGCGGCGCAAGATTCCGAGGATGCGATTAGTACAATCCGGGATGTACTGGCGGAGACGATCGAGCAGGGTGCCTCGTTGGGTGAGTTCCGCGCACGATTGGGGGAGCGATTAGATGGAAGTTTCATTGGGCCTGCGCACCGGGAAAACGTCTATAGAACAAACATCCAGGCAGCTTTTCATCAAGCTCACGATGAGCTGGCCGATGATCCGGTTGTGCGTGAGGTGTTCCCGTATCAGTCAATTGACCCGATCGACGACGGGCGAACGCGTGAGAATCACCTGGCGCTCAAAACGCTTGGGCTGAACGGCACAAGCGTCTACCGGCGAGACGATCCGTTCTGGGATCTGTTCACCCCACCGTGGGGATTTCAGTGCCGTTGCGGGGTTACTCTGCTCTCGGTCGAGGCAGCGGCACGAAGGGGTGTCGTCGAAGCTAGGGCATGGGACCGTACTGGGGTGCCGCCAGCCAACCCGGAGTTCCGTCTGGACGATATTCCGTTCCGGCCGGAGGAAGGATTTTCC
>SDBT01004249.1_pt1 | contig 24399 bp, 26 predicted proteins | sample 2277101 | NCBI WGS metagenome assembly SDBT01 (sample SAMN10404973, study PRJNA504765) | marine sediment metagenome | isolation source: marine sediment core GS10_PC15, 103 cmbsf | place: Arctic Ocean: Southern Knipovich Ridge | collected 2010 | reverse complement strand
CGCGGGAATACCTCCGGTATGGATGAAGATAACCGTGTCCGTGGACTTGAAGCGTCCCTTCTTGATTAAATCGATAAGACCAGCCATTGCCTTTCCGGTGTATACCGGGTCGAGGAATATGCCTTCGGTTTGAGCTACCAGTCTGATGGCTTTCACGCACTCTTCGGACAGTATACCGTAGCCTTCACCGATGTAAGCGTCGGCAACTTCTAATTCACCGGGCGTCACCTTGATGCCGAGCTTCAAAAAATCGGATACAGCATCGGCATATTCTTTAGTTGCTGCCACAGCGGCGCTTGCTTCCCTGTAGACCGATATGCCGATGACCTTATGATTTGCTGACAGGTATTTTGAGCCCAAGGCTAAGCCCGCCTGGGTCAGACCGCCTCCATTTGTTAGTACCACATACTGTGCCTCTATATTCTGTTCATTCAGCTGAGTTACAAGTTCATCAGCGGCGTTGACCCAGCCGACAGTACCCAATATAGCTGAAATGTCGGGGATGGCATGACGTATGATAAATGGTTTATAACCCTGTGCCCGCAGGTCATCAGCGACTTTATTCATCTTTTCCGATACAGCTTCACCAAAAATGGCACCTATGTCAGTGAGTTCCAGTACCTCGACATCTGAATTGAGGACGTTATGTAGCAGGAGGTTACCTTGCATCTCACAATGCGCGTCCTTTATCAGAACGAAGCTTGGTTTCATTCCCAGTTTGCGTGCTGATGCGGCTATTTGGAGGCAGTAATTGGATTGGCAGCCGGCGGTACTGACGACTGCATCGGCTCCCTGTTTTTTGGCTTCTGCCAGGATGAACTCAAGCATACGGCATTTGTTGCCACCCGATGCCAGACCGCTTAAGTCCTCGCGCTTGATAAAGATGCGGGGACCACCGAGAAAAGAAGACAGGTGTCGCGCCTCGGTTAGGGGAGTCGGGTAGAAGCCCAGTCTTAATCGTGGCAACTTTTCAATGCTAGCTATCATGTAAGTCTCCGCATGTAATATTTCTGTTTCTAAGGAAGTATCACCTTAACAAGGAAACGAGAAAAGCAATCCCAATAATAACTATGATTCCAACAACAACATAAGAAAGCACTCGCCAGGGAGACGCTTTTCTTATATAAAAACTGCACGGTACTCCTAGTCTGGCTATTCGACTGACATCTGTATCCTTATTGAGAAGCCCCCTCAGATGTATACTGATATATATTTTGCCGGCACCGATATCACCGGCAGGTTCTAATTTACAGGTTATCCAGTTCTTTCTATCCATGGAAATGTTTATGCGGTCGCCCCTTCTGATGCCTTGCGGTTTATTGTCGTTGTGGATTCTAATAATCGACTGCCCGTAGTCAGCTTCGTCAGCCTCTCGAACCCTTAAAAAGAGTTCATAAATTCGAGACATACGTTCTTGCCCTCTTATTTATTAAGAGCCATTATAGCCGACTGCTGTACTCTTTTTCAAAATACGCAAAAGTACGCAGGAGACGAACCGCCGGGTGTGCGGAATATATGCACTGGTCCGGTGAGGGAAGCGGTGATTTGTTTACATAATCACCGCAACCCCGAGGGGCACCAGCCTCAGAAGTACAACGAAACGATTATTTAAATATCTATAAAATAGTCTTTATCGTCTCATAATTTGCTCAAGCCAAGTTCTTCAAGCTTCTTGGCACTTGGCTCGGTGGTGTTCAAATCCCAATCCATTGCTTTTAGATAGTCCTTTACCATTAAGTCGTCGTCCAATGTCACATTGGCAACCGGTCCTTTAGTTAGAGGAGGTTTTCCCAGAGCTCTCGGGGTGTAAAAGTATTTTAGCGGATTCAATCCTTCCCGGATGTTGAAAAGATGGCGCATATTGGCGACTCGTTCTCCGACTTTCAGGCAGCTTTCCATAGTATATTCAGTTCCGGTTATTGCCGTGAGAAAATCGGGGATGAACTGTACAGGATAGGACAGATAGGCGAAAATGCAGATACCGGAAGAATTCACGATATGCGCCATATTCATGGCCATCTTTTGAAGCTCTCCCGTATTGGTGTAATCGTATTTATCTTCGCGCTCATCCGTTATCCAGTCGGTTCCCATAATCCACGCGCGGCCACCCTGAGTATGGCGTGCCGGGGTGGCATCCATCCGGTACGTGACTCCCAGGGCCGGGACGAACCTGGGGTCGTGGGCCGGGATTTCTTGCCCCTGAACGTGCACGGCAAATTGTTCCGAACCCTTGCCGAGCTTGGTTGCCGCACGCATTACACCGTCGGCAAGTAGCGCACCTATTCCTTCACGCCTGGCAATTTTCTCAGTGAGTTCCACAATGGCACTGCCGTCCCCCCAGCGTAATTCGATACCGGTATCGTCTTTGGAAAGGATACCATTCTGATAGCATTCAATAGCGAAACCAATGGCTGAACCGACGGATATCGTGTCCAGGCCATAGGCATTGCAGATGTCGTTAAAGCGGATGATTGATTCAAGGTCATCATTCAAACACAGAGTACCGGCCATGCACAGTGTCTCATACTCTGGCTTGTGGCAGACACTCGCCCGGCCTGGTTTTGCCTTCATATGTCCACCGCAGCGAATAGGACACTGCCAGCAGCCATATGTGCGTTCCTGCTCGGCAATTACCGAATCTTCGCTGATTTTACGTGCGGTGGGGAAATCATCCGGTCCGGAACCGGCCCAGTTTTTCACCGGGGAATCTCCGCTCATGGCACTGGACTCAGTTAGGCCTGCGGTGCCGTAATCTCTAAAAGTCGGTCCCATATTCTTGAGCTGCTTGAGATAATTGCGCCGGAGTTCTTTCGCACGCATTTCATCTGCCATGGGCACCTTCATATTGCCTTTGACTACAACAGCTTTTAATTTTTTCGAACCCATTACTGCGCCCAGCCCCGAACGACCAGCAGCGCGTCCCCAGTCGTGCATTATGGCTGCTAGGAGGGACATATTTTCACCGGCGGGACCAATGCAGGCCACACTTGCCTTCTGGCCGTGGGTTTCTTTGAGTATGTCTTCGGTTTCCAGGCAATCTTTGCCCCATAAATTCCCGGCATCTTTCAGTTCGGCCTTGCCATTATCGATACTCAGGTAAACCGGCTTAGAGGCAACGCCGCTAAAGAAAATACCATCATAGCCAGCGAACTTGAGATTCGGGCCAAAGTCGCCGCCGCAGTTAGCATCGCCCCATGTCCCGGTTAAGGGTGATTTCGCTACGGCCACAAATCGGCCACTGCACATAGTAGGTGTACCCGTTAGTGGGCCGGTAAGTAAACCAAAGATGTTGTCCGGGCCAAGCGGGTCAACCTTGGGTTTCATTCGCTCATAGAGAATCCTGGCACCAAGCCCGTAGCCTCCCATGAAGTCTTGGCATAGCTCTTCACTTAAGGCTTCTTCTTTACACACTCCCTTAGCTAAGTCCACAAAAAGCAATTTACCAGAGTAACCTTTGACCATGATAATTCTCCTTTCTTATTGGTATCGTATTTTAACGGTAAACTACTGCGTAATACAAGGATTGATTAATCAGATAAGCCAAAATATATTTATTTTTCAATAGTGCTCAGGACGACAGTTCTTTCACGGTCTTCTCTATCCTCTCCAGCGCGATATTTATTTTATCCAAAGACGTGGCATAGGAAAATCTCAGATAACCGTCACCGTACCGGCCAAAGTGGATGCCAGGCAAGCAAGCCACACCAGCTTTATTCAGGAGATAGTCAGCCAATTTGTTGCAATCAACGCCCACCCCTTTGACATTGGGGAAAACATAGAAAGCTCCCTTGGGCAGGACGCAACTTATCCCCTGTATCCGATTAAGCCCGCTTACAATCAGGTCTCTTCTCTTCTTGAACTCATTCACCATCTTCGGCACGCTGTCCTGTGGCCCGGTGAGCGCCTCTATGCCGGCATATTGAGTAAAAGGCGCCGTGCAGGAGACGCTATTGACAATAAGGCGCACAACAGGCTCAACTAAATTCGGAGGTAAGGCAGCATAGCCCAGGCGCCAGCCGGTCATGGCGTAGGTTTTGGAAAAGCCGCTCAGGAGGATGGTTCGGTCAAGCATATCCGGCAGGCTGGCGATACTGAAAGGCTCATGTTCATAGACAATGTATTCGTATACTTCATCAGAAAGAACTGTAATGTCATTCTGTCGGGCAATATCGGCTATGGCAAGGATGTCCTCTTTCTGCAAGACACCGCCCGTGGGATTGTGCGGAGAATTAAGGACGATGAGCCTTGTGCGTGGTGTTACCTTGGCTCGTAACTCGTCAATATCAAAGCGGAAATCGAGCTCCTCTTTAAGCTGAATAGGTACTGTCTTGGCGCCGGTGAAGTTAATGATTGATTCATAAATAGGATAGTTTGGGTCAGGGCATATGGCCTCGTCACCCTTTTCAAGCAAGGCTATGATGGAATAGAAGACAATTGGCTTTGCCCCGGGTGCCACCACCACCCGCTCCGAATCCACAGTGACACCGCGTGTCCTTGAAAGTTCTTTGGCGATTTCAACACGTAAAGGCAGAATCCCCTGCGAGTTACAGTAGTGTGTCTGACCGTTATCAAGTGCGCTCTTTGCGGCATCGCGGATATTCTGAGGGGTGTCGAAATCCGGCTCCCCGATTTCAAGATGGACTACGTCCATCCCTTTTGCCTCCAGGGCCTGGGCTTTAGCCAGAACCCCGAATGCGGTCTCTGTTCCCAGACGTGACATTCTCTCGGCCATTTTCATTGCCTTCACCTCCTGATTATAAACGTAGAATGCTCAGTATACTAAACACAAGCGATTAGCCATCTTTAACAAATCGCCCTGGGTTGAAAGGATTAATAGGATAAGAGGTCTTACCCTTCAGTATCAGTTCGGTTATAATGCGGGCAGTTATTGGACTCAGCAATATGCCTTTAGACCAGTGGCCTGTAGCCAGGTAGGCATTACTTTGGGGAGGGAATTCTCCAATAATAGGCAGGCCATCTGCTGTGAGAGGTCTAAGACAAGCAGTCTGCGCTACTACTTGAGCTTCAACTGACGATGGTAAGATATCAAGGAGCCCGGTGATAATAGTATCCCGACCTTCAGTGGTGGTACTATCATCGAACCCTACCTGTTCATGTGTGGTCCCGGTGTAAATAAGTCCCTCATGCGCTTTATAAGTTACATAATGATTGCCACTGAATATTGTTGAAGTAAGCGGTGGGTTTGATGCCTGTATTTTCACAATTTGTCCTCTCTCGGGTCCTACAGGAATCGGAAAATCCAGCCAGGAAGAAGCCATGCTCGTCCATGGTCCCATAGCCAGGACCGTGCTCTGCGAGATGATTTCACGCGATGACATCTGAACACCGGTTACTTTACCTCTGGTTTTCCTGAGACCGACCACGTTTCCGTAGTGGATCTCGGCGCCCATTTTTTCCGCAGCTTGGGCTAAAGCTAGAACATATCTGTAGCTTTCAATATTTGCTCCATCTTCGCAATATACTGCACCTTTTAATTTGCGGGAAAGCCTGTTCTCTATATTGAGAACGGATTGTTTATCCAGCCAGGATGCTTTAATCCCTTTTGCCTGGTTTAATTTGGCAAGAGACCTGAATTCATCTGCCTCCTGCTCGGAAAAAGCAAGTACCAACTGGGATGTTTTGCGGAAATGACAATCGATACCGGTTGTTTCCTTTAACTCCATAGACAGCGCTTCATGCATTTGAAGGCTTTTCCAGGTTAGAGGTAGCAGGGACTCTGTCTTTGTCTCGTCCATTACTATCGGGCTGAGAATTCCTGTTGCAGTTCCGGACGCATGTTCACCAATGCTATCTTTCTCAACAACGACAACTTTAATCCCTTCTCGACTGAGGAAATATGCAGTTGCACAACCGATAGCACCCGCCCCAACAATAACGACATCGGCTGAAGTAGTTTTCATACTATTCTTATCTCCAGGATTCGAAACAACAGGGCAGCTTTTATTAAAGCTTTCTATAAATTACAAAGAGCAAATACCTTTTGTCAAGGTTAATAGCGTAATACTAAGCTAAATTTTGGTAATAGATCTAGATTGGTTACAGTATTAGCCCAATAAATGAGAAGGGGGCAGAGCGGTGACAAAAGTCAGGCAAACTGTTAAGCACAACAGGAGTTCAAGTGGCGTCCCTGTCGGGATTCGAACCCACGACCCGCTGCTTAGAAGGTTGCGGATAGACAAGCCAGCAGTCGCTTGCTAGACCAATCGCTTGCCTCCTTTCAAGTCCAATCCTGCCAGATTTCTTTTTAATATTCCATCGCCTATATATATAATTATATGTATAGATTTGACAATAGCCCAGTTTGTAAAATTAGAGGAAGCAATTGCATCTTTCTTGTATATTGGTAGGGAGGTGGCGCTCTTTGAAAATAGTAAAATAGGTGACAGGCTCAGGTGAGGTGCTGCATCCTTTGGGGAACTAGTACTGCCCCGTGAGAGAGATTGCCTGCCGGGCCTCAGGTGGCCCGATTTAGGGAATTGGGGAGCTCGAAGGCTGCCCCGCATCAATCGCAAGGATGGGCAAAGGGACCGGCCAAATATTCCCTAGCCTGAATAAAATAACGCGGAGGATTTGGTGATCAGAAGTGTAGGCATAGACTTCGACATCGTCGGACCGAATAGGGCACACTGTCTGGATGAGCAAGCGCGGTTGTGCGACAGCTTCAGTTTCCGATGTACCCTTGAAGGATTAGGTGCTTTGGAGGAGCGTATCTTTCAGAATGAGGCAAACCCCACAATTGTTTTCGAGCCTATGGGGTTGGCCTGGTTCATAATGGCAATCTATCTGAAGACTAGACATCCGGAGTGCCGTCTGGTGAGAACCAAGACTCAGAAGGTGGCCGCCCTGCGCAAGTATCTCCGTGGCCGTTCCAAGAGCGATCGGATTGATGCTCTAGCCCTGGCCAAGCTTCCCTATTTCATTGATGAGGTCTATAATCAGAAGAGGCTTCATTCAACACTTGGCTACCGCTCACCGAATGACTTCGAAGAATTGGTGCTTAATCAGGAGAATAATGGATTAGCCAGACAGCTGGGCGTTGATAGCATAAGCTTGAAAACTGTGTCCTTAGGAAGCTGGGTAGAAATTGAGCGTAAAAATCAAATAGCCGGAGACTGGTTGCCATTTAATGAAGACTTCAACAGATACAAGATTGAAGATGAGGTACCAAGGCTTAAAGCAGGACCCAAGGTTTGTGGATGGCTTAGAAAGAGCGTCATATTGTGGAACGGCGATGTTACGATGTGCTGTTATGATTTTAATGGGGAGCTTGTGGTCGGGAAGGAGGTGCTGGATGCCGGCTGTGCCGAGCTGATGAGTACTACCACCGATAAAGGAAAGGCAGAGCGCTGGATACATAGAAGAATTAAAAAAATGGCCAAGGAGGTAGTTGGCGTCGACATAAACAAAAGGGAAGTGGAAGCTCTGAGAGCACGAGTATACTAACCTGCACGAGCTGAGACGAGAGTGTACCAAGCTAGACCCTCGATTTGTCCGAAAACGACCGAACCACTACAAAAAGGATTTTACAACACAGAATGTTTTGGATGGTCACTTTAAGAAATGTATGGAAAAAAATAAGAAGTGCGCTTGCAAGTACGCTTATTGGATTGTTTGTACATAAGAATGTACCCTTTTCACGGCTACTGTGTAGCGACCAAGAAGCTTATGTAAAGGAAGGCTTCGGGGGGAACGATATAATGACATGGCCTGTATACGCATTTTATCAGGCTTATTTGAATGGCCAACGTGAAGCCGCACATGCCGCTTTTTGTGATTGGTATCTGGATCAGCTGAGGAAATACCATGCTACGCTGAAAGAGAAGGGTGGAATGCTCTGGGGCTCCTTGTACAGGTTGATCATTCAGAAATACGCCGAGAAACGGATTGATTATCGCGATGATATCTTTTCGGACCCTGTAGTTGTCACTCAAGCGATTAAGGAAAGAGTGGATCAAAGATTTGCATTTCTGGAATCTATCAGGCAAAGGGGCTATGACTGTAAAAGCGCCGATCCGATTGTGGGTATCAAGAAAAAGAGGTACATCTATATTGTTAATGGTCATCACCGATGGGCGGCTTTAAAGTTACTTGGATATGATTCCCTTCCTGAGGTCAGGGTATTCGGTCAGAACATCTCTAATCTCAAAAAGGAAATACAAAGGATGATAGAAAAATGGAAAGTGATAGTTGGGAGGAAATAAAAAGGGATCGAGAGAAGCTGAAGGCATGGATAGCAGGTCAATCTTGGTATCAGACTATTGAATTGAATAACGGTCTCGTAACGCCCGGAAAGTTTGATACAAGGCAACGGATAAAATTTCTCGAAAGTATTGATTTCAGAAACCAAACGGTCTTGGATGTCGGCTGCAACTCAGGTCAATTTTGTTTGTACGCTAAAAAAAGAGGCACACGTCGGGCAGTGGGGATTGACATTAACCGTGAACGTCTGGATCAGGCTATAAAGCTGGCGGATCTCGAAGAACTTGAGATCGAATACTATGAAAGAGGGCTCTTTGACATTAGAGATTTCGAACCGTTCGATGTGGTCTTCTGTTTTGCGGTGTTGACAGAGATTTCAGATTTTTTTGGTGCGCTTGAAGTGATAAAACAGTTAACCAGAAGCCAGGCTTACGTTGAACTGGATCTTGCTAAGCCACTATGTTACATTTCATATTCTAGGAACTGGGTCTACAAATCTGCGGGAATCCCCAGACATAAGGCTGTAGCTGAGATCAGACATACCAAACACGGCTTCATGGTCAGCCCGACCATTGAGGTTTTCAGGAAGGCTTTGGGTCCGGGTTTTACCACGACTTCGCTGGGTCAAAGTGTCAGGTATGAAATGCTTCATGTCAACCGGCGGAATGCGCAGTCCTGACTATGAACGGTGTTAACGGTCACCCTTGTTTTGGTGGAGAAGCCGGCCACGGCTACAGGTTGTTCCAGTCCTTCCTGCTAATCCACATCCTTAGTTGGCGCTCTCAGAGGCCAGAAGATGTCAAGTAACTCATACGATATTTACCTCCAAAAACTCCGAAAAAACTTGCTGGCTTATTATGGTGATCAGCTTGGCCTTAATAATCTCGAAAAGCGGATAGAAGGTAGGATAAATAGGGAAAGAGGGAGAAGAGTTATTCAAAAATTAGATGAATTAGTTACGATCAAGAAGAGAATCCTGTTAGATGTGGGCAGTGGGTGGGGTGAGTTTACATTCGAGGCTATGCAGAAGGGCGCTATTGTCTACGGGATAGAGCCTAATAGCGAGTTGCTGGAGATTTCAGTTCTGCTGTTAGGCAAACAAGGCACATTTACCAAAGCAAGCGCAGAGGCTATTCCTTTCCGAGATGAAACCTTTGACATAGTGATATGCAATGCCGTTATCGAGCATGTTGAAGACGTCAAGGTTTGTCTGGAAGAAATGATAAGAGTTCTCAGAAAGGGTGGCTACTTATATATCCGTGCTCCAAACTATTTATACCCGTATGAAGGGCATTACAAAATAAGTTGGATTCCATTATTGCCTAAGCCTCTGGCAAAGATTTATCTAAGGCTACTCGGAAGAAACCCGAGATTTATACAGAATATTAATTACAATTCAAATTACCTCTACTTAGCGAGACAGCTAAAAAGAAATGACGTGGTGGTCAGGAATCTTCTAATGGAGCAGTCTAAGCACCACTCACGAAGTCAGCACTTTCTCAAGAGACTTATTATGGCGTTGCCCATTTCTTCCTACTTCATGCGGAGTATCGAATTGCTGATAAATAAATCTAATCGTTAAACCCACAACAGGTGATGATGGCAGGCGTAGCGAAACCTTCCTCAGAAGATGGACTAGGTGCCCAGTACAGTCGGCATATAGGAAATGCTCATTTGGTGAGTTTCCAGGAGTAGAGCGAATCAAATGCCCGGGCCAGGGCTTTAGCCAGTACAATGCCCAGGATGCCAAATTTTAAGGCGAATAATACCAGCGCTAGAAGTTCAAATATGTAAACAGACATGTTGAGTTTGAATAACTCTCTCGTTTTTCTCTGGGCTTGAAGGACTCCCTTGTGCAATATCGTTGCCGGGGCACTCAGTATCACCGGGATGAAGAGAAGTTGGGTATAAAGGACCGAGTCCGTGTATTTACCAGAATAGAGCCACGGTATCACGTAAGGGGCGACCAAAGCACCCATGCCGCAGACAATTACTATGCCTACTAGCAGCCAAGGTAATCTCCTTTTGATTTCATCATAAGCCACCTTTTCGTCCATAACCGCTATTTTGGGGAAGACGGTTTGGCTGACCGATGCTAGTAGCACAGTAGGCAAGTTGGCAATCATCAAAGCGATAGAATACACCGCCAAATCTGAAAAACCGAGCGCGATGCCAATGATTAATTTATCAAAGCGGAGTGCAGCGATACCAATCGCCTGTATGCCGGTAAGTTGCTTGCCGTAAGTTATTGCTGTTTTATCTTCGCTACTGTTTAAATTGACAGTCTTGATGGTATTAAATAGAAAAAAAATCTCAAGTATGGTAGCCGTGGCCAAGTAGGTAATAATCACAAACCATAGATTCTTGGTGAAGTATACGGCGAGTATTACGGCCAGTGTCAGCATTATCCAGTAAATAGACCTGTATCGGGAAGATAAATCAAACCGCTGTCTGCCGTTTAAAAATGCATAAAAACCATCGAAAGACGCGTAAAAAGGGAAAAATAGTGAGCTCACCAGAAAGGATTTACCGAGCAATACTTCCCCGTTGAAATAATAATAGATTCCGATTAGAAGGCAGGCCATGGTACCGATGAGGCTCCATTTGAGTCGGATCTTGGTACTCTGAACAAGCACCTTGTCGTGGCCATTAGATACGGCGTGCATGATAGCAGCACCCATACCGGGTAAAGCCGATATCGCCAATATGCCTATAATGGAAAAAAAGTAGTTATACTGGCCATAATCTTCTTTGGATAATAGCCTCGTCAGTACGACTGAAGTTGCTAGGCCACTGAGAAGAATAACGCCTTGTGCAATTAATAGATAGGCATTATTTTTTATATAATACTCTAAGTCTATCCCGAGCCACTTTCCGATTGTGTTGATAAAGTAATTTTTCATAATCTGTTATCATCGCCGTGGAAAGAGCTACGCTTTGCTGGAGAGTTTGCGTAAAAAGGCTTACTGTATATGTATAATCGAGTCAATATATCTGCGAAGACCCTCAGTGATTTCCACCTGTGGCTGCCATCCCAGTTCTTTCTTAGCTAGCTCAATGTCTGCCCAGGTATGCCTTACGTCACCTTTCTGGTCTTCAACATATGTTATCTTCGCTTCTTTATTCAGAAGGTTGCTGATTAATTTAATTAAATCGTTCACGCTAATTCGACTACCTCCCCCGATATTAAACACCTTACCCTGAATCTCGCTTCTTGCTGCTAATAGATTGGCTTCAGTAACGTCATCTATGTAAGTAAAGTCCCTCGTTTGATTTCCATCACCAAAAATGGCGAACTCTTCACCATTCAATATTGCGGAGACCATCTTATGAATGGCCATATCAGGTCTTTGCTGTGGTCCGTAAACGGTAAAATATCGTAGTGAGATTATCGGCATTCCGTAGCTTTTATGATAAAGGTAACACAGATTTTCACCGGCCAGCTTGGTAACCCCATACGGTGAGATAGGTTTGGGCGCAGCGCTTTCTTTCAATGGAAGCTCCGCATCACCGTAAATGGAAGAGGAAGAGGCATAGATGAATTTTTTTAACTTTTCGCCTTTGTAAAATTCAAGCAACTTTTGCATCGCCAGGATATTATTCCGGGCATAGATTTCAAATTTATCACCCCAGGAACCTCTTACCCCGGGCTGGGCGGCTTCGTGAAAAATATAGTCGACCCGGGGGAAATCCTTCGTGGCAAGGATATCGGCCTCAACAAATTCAAAACGCCTGTGCTTTAAGATACCAGCAATGTTTTCCTCTTTGATTTCCCTGGGGTAATAATGAGCAAAGCAATCGATTCCCACTACCTCATAGCCCTCTTCCAGCAATCTCCCGGCAAGGTGAGAGCCGATAAATCCGGCGCAACCAGTGACCAATGCCCTCACGCTGCTATCTCCCTGTCCAAATTTACGCCTTTAAACCACTCGATTGTTCTCTTCAATCCGTCGTGGAGTGTGATTTTCGGTTGCCACTGGAGCAGTTTTTGCGCCTTACTTATGTCCGGCTGCCTTATCTTCGGCTCACCCTCAGGTAAGGGGCGGTTCTGTATATCACTCTCGCTGCCGGTAAGCTCCAGGATTTGGCGTGCCAGTGCCAGGATGGTTATTTCATCTGGATTCCCCAGATTTATCGGCGTATTTATCTCTGACATGGCAAGTTTGTAGATGCCTTCTACTAAATCCGAGATGTAGCAGAAACTTCGTGTTTGCGAACCATCGCCAAATACGGTGAGCGGTTTACCTTGAAGTGCCTGCACGATGAAGGTCGGAACGACCCGGCCGTCTTCTTTCTTCAGACGCGGACCATAGGTGTTAAAGATGCGGGCGATTTTGGTATCGAGGTGGAACTGACGGTGATAGGTCATGGTCAGCGCTTCAGCGAACCTTTTTGACTCGTCGTACATCGAGCGAGGCCCGACCGGGTTGACGTTTCCCCAGTACTCCTCTTTCTGCGGGTGCTCCAGTGGGTCTCCATAGACTTCCGATGTTGAAGCCAGCAGAAATTTGGCTCGTTTTTCTTTCGCCATCTCTAAAGCGTTTAAGGTGCCCAATGAACTCGCTTTCATGGTTTCTAAAGGCAGTCTCTGATATTCCAGCGGGCTGGCGGGGCTGGCCAGATGAAAGATGTAGTCAATATCGGATTCTATCACCGGAACATCGGTGATGTCCTGAGATGTGAAGGTGAAGCCTTTATTCGATATCAGATGCTGTATATTACTCAGTTCACTGGTAAGCAGGTTATCCAGGCAAATTACTTGACATTGCCGGGCAAGCAGGAAATCACAGAGATGAGAGCCAATGAATCCTGCGCCACCGGTGACCAGTGTCTTCACCGCCCTACCCCCTGATACATGAATCCCAATTGCTTCATTTCATCAGGGTCAAATATATTTCGGCCGTCAATAATGACGGGTTGGTTAAGAAGCTCTTTAATTTTCTTGAGGTCCATTTCTTTAAATTCGTCCCAATCAGTCACTATAACCAGTGCATCACTGCCCTCCGCTACCTGATAGAGGTCCTGACACAGTTCTATATCAGGGAAAATCTGCCTGATATTTTCCATCGCCTTTGGGTCATAGCCTTTTATTTTCACGCCTTCCTGTTGCAGCTGCTCGATTATTTTTATCGAGGGCGCCTCTCGAATATCGTCGGTGTCTGGTTTAAAAGCCAGACCCAGTATCCCGATGGTTTTGCCGTTTAGATTCCACAGCAGGTCCTTTGCCTTTTTAGCTACCTGGCGGCATTGATGTTCGTTTATTTTATCCACTGCTCGCAGCAGTTCAAAATCATAACCAGCTTCTTCCGCTATCTTGATAAAGGCAAGCACATCCTTGGGCAGACAGTATCCACCATAGCCTATTCCAGCATCAAGAAAAGCACGACCTATCCTTTTATCCAGGCCCATCCCTTCAGCGACTTTAGTTACATCGGCTCCCACCGCTTCGCAGATATTGGCCAGGGCATTGATGTAGGATATTTTCAGGGCTAAAAAGGCATTGGAAGCATGCTTGATAAGCTCGGCGGTCTCGATGTTGGTTATAATCATCGGCGCGTCCAGCGGTTTGTAGAGCTCCTTCATTAAATCGACCGCCCGTTCGCTTTCCACACCGATGACAATTCTATCCGGGTGCATGAAGTCGTTAACTGCTTTGCCCTCACGCAAAAATTCCGGATTGGAAATCACATCAAAGTCATGTTGATGGCGATTGCTAAGTTGCACCGTCCTTTTCACCCAGCCGCCGGTTTTCACCGGCACGGTGCTTTTATCCACAATGGCTTTATAACCATCCATTGATTCCGCAATACGTTTGGCGGCCTTTTCCACATATAATAAATCGGCGGCACCATCCGGCCCCTGAGGGGTACCAACGCAGATGAATACCACGTTTGCCTTTTCCACCCCGTCCTCAACGCTGGTGGTAAATGAAAGCCTGCCTTCACCTGCGTTTCGGTGCACCATCTGCTCCAAGTCCGGTTCGTAGAATGGAATCCGGCCCTTTTGCAGGAGGTCTATCTTTGCCGCATCGTCATCCACGCAGATTACTTTATTCCCCAAATCAGCCAGGCAAGCGCCAGTTACCAGGCCAACATGTCCGGAGCCAACGATGCAAACATTCATTATCGCACCTCTCTTCAGCTGCTAATCTTAGTTGTCTTCAAAAAATAAGCGATAGTTTCGGCGAGACCATCTTGAATGGGCCACTGCGGTTCGTAGCCAAACGCTCTGGCTTTATTAATATCAGCGAGACTTTGTGTTACTTCTCCAGGCCTTGATTCTTTATACACCAGCTCCAGGTCTTTTCCCATTAACCGCAGAATTTCCCGCGCCAGCTCGTTAATGGTGATGCTTTGACCGCTGCCAATATTATACGTGCTTTCAGCATCACTCTGTGCGGCCAAAATGTTAGCGCTCACCACATCCTTGACATAAACGAAGTCGCGACTTTGATTGCCGTCACCAAATACAACCGGGGGCTGGTTATCGGCTATCCTCCGGATAAAAGTTGGAACAACCGCGGAGTATTGAGATTGAATGCTCTGCCTCGGTCCATATATATTGAAGTACCTCAGACATACCGTGGAAAGCCCGTACAACTGGCGAAATGCGCTGCAGTAGTACTCGCAGGCTAACTTGGTGAGTGCGTATGGTGATATGGGGCCTGGTGGCATTGTTTCATTTTGCGGGATTGAGGTTACGTTACTGTACACCGATGAGGAGGAGGCAACAATAACCTTTTTAACGCTGTTATCCCGGGCCGCTAACAGTACTTTCAGTGTTCCGGTAATATTTACTTCGTTAACCAATAAAGGGTCTTCAATGCTACTGTTTATGCTGGCTATGGCTGCCTGATGAAACACGTACTCAGTTCTTTTAAACAGCGTCTGCAGTAGCGCAAGGTCGGTCACGCTTCCCTCAACGAATTCCACGGAGTCCTTTTTCAGAAAATGGTCTACGTTCTCTAGCTTGCCTGTGGAAAGATCGTCAAGGACGACTACATAGTAGTCACGGTTCTGCAGCTCCTCTGCCAGATGAGAGCCGATAAACCCGGCACCACCGGTAACAACGACTTTCTTCGCCATTTTCACTCTTTTTTTGAGGCAACGAATATATTCGTCTGGATTAACTGCTCCAACGTCCCCACATCAAACCAGGCGTCAAGTTCCAGCAGATAGGCAGCAAGCATCGGTTTTTCTTCTTTGGCCAACCGCTCTGTAAGGTTTCTTTCCAGGCTCGTGTCCGGTTTCCTGGGAAGATACGCGTCAATACGAGGGAGCAGGAAGCGGCTGTCAATAATGCTGATGCCGGCATTCACCGCCGGTGCTTCGGGGACCTGGGTGATATCCGGTTTCTCGATGAAACCACGAACAATTTTACATCCTTTAATTTCCTCAAACTGCCCGACGCCGAATCTGACAGCTTCTTCCCGCGGTACGGTTACAAACGCCACCGTCATTACCGTGCACAGAGTTTCTTTACAGCGGCTGTGGTAGGCAATAATGTCAGACAGGTTCATCTGCGGGGAAATACTGCCATCAGACAATTTTCTGTTGATGATATAATCGGTGTAACAGACCAGGAAGTCATCTCCCAGTGTAGCTTTATCGCGCATGTGGTCGAGGGCACTTCTCAAGTCGCCGCCTGTTCCCCATCCGGGAGCTACCAGGACATCGATTTTGAAATCCGGATTGGTATATTCGACTCTGAATCCGAGTGTATGGAACAGGTCAATAATTTTATCGAGGCACTGCATTCTTTGGCCAAGGTAATTATCGAGCGTGGCAGCTATGGCTCTATTGCGTACTACAATAGATAGCTCTTCAACCTCTGGTGTTCCACCAAACCAGGAGAGCATATATTCCACAAGAGGTATGCCACCAATTTGCTGAAATATTTTGGGGGTAAGATAGGTGAACGGGTAACATCGAGTGCCAGCACCGGCTGCCAGCAATATCGCTTTCAATCGGAACCTCCAACGTAATCGACGATAATTATAACCCACGGAACCCATAGAAGCAAGATGAAGTATTGACAGGAGTAGAGCGAAAGGCTATAATAATACTACAATTAGAGTGCTATGGAAAATAAAGTTACCATCAAAATACCGCGAGAACTTTATCGGAAGCTGAAAGTTATGATACGCGATACCGGGTTTTCCAGCGTATCTGAATTCATCGTTTTCGTTATGCGGAGCATCGCTTCCGGTGGTGAAATCGGCGGCGAAGATACGCTGACGGCAGGCGAGATACGCGCGGTAAGAGAAAGACTTAGGAAGCTAGGTTACTTGCAGGAGGAACGATGAAACAGGAATCTGAAAGCGGAGCAGTTAACTTACCGGCAGAGCTCTACAGGCGAGTAAAGGATAAGGCTGCAGCCACTAATTTTGAGTCTGTTGATGAGTACGTCATTTTTGTGCTATCTGAAGTGCTCAAAGAAGAAGATGAGGGCGAAAAACTGGCCGTTGCTAGTGAGCAGGAGAAAGAGATTAAGAAAAGGTTGAAGGCATTAGGGTATCTGGACTGACATTTTCACTGGCGTGATATGGAAATAACACCGGCATTGTTTACAGGAATTGCTTTCCTGTCCCTTTTTTGCGAATATCTAACTGCCTCTATCGGAATGGGATATGGCACCACGTTGACCCCGCTATTGCTAATCTTCGGTCTGGCACCATTGCAGGTGGTGCCCGCAGTTCTACTGGGGCAGTTTGTCGGTGGCGTGGTCGGTGGCCTTGCCCACCATCGGCTGGGTAATATCAGGTTGGATTTCAGGCAGGATGAGCGATTAATCAAAGAAAGACTGCGAGGACTGGGGTACTTACCCAAGTCGTTGGATGCTAAAGTCGTTTTCATCCTTGCTGGATTTGGGATAATCGGCGCACTTGTGGGCGTTTTTACCGCTGTGAATATTTCCAGTATGGCACTGATGACCTATATCGGTATCGTTGTTCTGGGCACCGGGGCCGTCATTCTGCTGCGGAGGAACTACCGAGGCCCCATTTCATGGAAGGGTCTGGCCGGTGTCGGATTATTGAGTTCATTCAATAAGGGAATCAGTGGCGGAGGATATGGTCCGCTGGTTACCGGCGGGCAGATAATAAGCGGGCGGGAAACGAGAAGCTCGGTGGGGAGCACGACGGTAGCTGAAACCGTGGTCTGTTTCGTGGGCTTTTTGGGTTATATGCTGATAAAAGGCGATATTTTCTGGAGTCTAGCCGCTGCCACCAGCATCGGCTCAATTATTGCCAGTCCGTTTGCCGCGCTAACAGTTCGGAAAATAAACTCGGCAAAGCTGAAAATAATCATCGGTTTCTCCACCGTAGCGCTTGGCACCTATATTTTACTGAAGACTTTCGTCTTTTGAAGGAGGATTCTATGCTGGACCTAAAAGACCTTGAAAACCGGAGCATTTACATTGTCAGAGAGGCTTATGCGGAATTCAAGAAGCCGGCGGTTCTCTGGAGCACGGGAAAGGACAGCACCACCATGCTCTGGCTGTGCCGCAAGGCTTTCTTCGGCAAAATTCCCTTCCCGGTGATTCACATTGATACCAATTATAAATTCAAGCAGATGTACCAGTTCCGCGATAACCTTGCTCGGGAATGGGGATTCGAATTGATGGTGGCGAAAAATGAGAAAGCACTCAAAGACGGGTGCTCACCAGAAGAGGGTAAATTTGAGTGTTGTACCAGATTGAAAACAGAAGCCCTGAAAAGTTGTCTGGAAGAATACGGCTTCGATGCACTGATTCTGGCGATTCGTCGGGATGAACACGGGATACGGGCGAAAGAGAGGTACTTCTCACCTCGAGACGAACAGTTCAAGTGGGACTATAAAGACCAGCCGCTGGAGATGTGGGACCAGTTCCAGGGACTTCTCAGCGCCGGCACTCATATGCGAATTCATCCCATATTGCACTGGCGTGAGCTTGATGTCTGGGAGTATACAAAGCAGGAAGAGATGCCGGTAAACCAGATGTACTTTGCCAAGAACGGACAACGGTATCGTAGTCTGGGATGCGAACCCTGTACTCTGTCTATTGAGTCGAGCGCGGCCACCATAGATGAGGTTGTCGAAGAACTGAGGACAACCAGGGTTGCTGAGCGAGCGGGCAGGGCACAGGATAAGGAAAACACGTTTACTATGCAGAAACTTCGTGCGCTGGGCTATATGTGACCCGTAAAATCGCGAAGATGTAGCTATACGGAGGATAAAGTGAATTTAAATGCGGTTATCATCGGGCATGTGGACCATGGCAAGTCAACGCTTATTGGCAGACTGCTCTATGATTCGGAAACATTGCCGGAAGACAGGCTTGCTGAAATCCAGAAACTTATTGAAGAATATAAAAAGAGGTTTGAATTTGCCTATTTCCTCGACTCCTTCGAGGAGGAACTAAAAGAAGAACGGACCATCGATACCACCAGGGTATTGTTCAGAGGAAGGGGAGAAAATTACTATACTATCGTCGATGTGCCCGGTCATAAAGAGTTTATCAAAAACATGCTCACCGGTGCCTGCCACGCCCAGGTTGCAATTCTGGTTGTCTCAGCACCGGAGGGCGTACAGGAGCAGACCCGGCGGCATGCATTTCTCGTCCACATGCTTGGGATAAAGAACGTTATCGTTATGGTCAATAAGATGGACCTCGAGACATACCAGCAGGCTGCCTTTGAGCGGGTGAAAACGGAGACATCTGCTCTTTTGTCCGCTCTCGGCTATTCACAGAATATATTTATCCCGATTTCAGCTATGGAGGGCGATAACGTCTATCTGTCGTCAGAGCGTATGCCCTGGTACCGGGGGCCGTCACTGATTCAGGTACTCGATAACACAAAACCTGAAGAAACCGGGGAAAAGCCACTCCGGTTCGTGGTTCAGGACGTCTATAATGCGGATTCAGGAAGGATTACGGTGGGACGAGTGGAGTCAGGCACTTTGAACACGGGAGATGAACTCGTCTTTCAGCCTTCCAATCTCAAAGGGAGAGTAAATAAGATAGTAATGTTTCCCAAAGAGGTGGCTGAGGCAGCGGCCGGTGACAGTATCGGTATTCAGGTGGACTGCGAACCGTCAAGAGGAGATGTTGCCGGGCTGCACAGTAATCAACCTATGGCGGTCACCCGTTTCCTGGGCGAGGTAGCTTTGCTCGAGGGCACCCTCAATAAAGGCGACAAACTGGAAATGAAATGCGGGACAAAACGGGCCAGTTGTGAAGTCGCTGAGATACGCCAGAGAATAGACTCCGAAACGGGCGAGGTAATCGGCAGGGATATAGACCGGATCGGGGAAAATGAGGCGGCAACCATTGTCTTCCGGAGCGAGCCGGTGGTGGTTGAACCGTTTTCTGAAATTCCAGAACTGGGCAGGTTTATCCTTACCCGAGGGAAAAAGAACATCGGTGCCGGGGTTATTCTGGAGAGCGGGTAACGTGATTTTCGTTTTAGGTATAGACGCCGCGACCTGGACGGTTATCAAACCAAATCTGAATCAACTGCCGACATTCAAAAGACTAACTGAGCTGGGCCAGGCTAAAGAAATAATTATAGAAGAAAACGAGAAGCTAGAGTCCCAATCTCTGTGGTGTGGTATGTTTTCCGGAAAGACACTGGAAGAGCACTGCCATGACAGTTGGGTTGTTGGAGACAAACTGGCCAGGAGAGAGGATATAAAAGTAGATTTTATCTGGGACATTCTGGAGCGACAGGGAAAGAAAGTCAGCGTACTGAACGTACCCTTCATTGTACCGCCTTATTCCTTTCGCGTTGACTTCAAGCCGGTGGGATTCGGCCTGCCCACCAACAAAAAAGAATGGCAGGAAGAGTTGGAGAGAGTAAGCGAAAAAACCAGAGACCTGCTCGCTGAAAAGCCGGACCTGTTAATTGCGGTCTATACCCTTCTCGACCGTATTCAACACTTTCACTGGGGCGAAGACTGCATCCTTGAGTGGTACCAGAAGCTGGACGCTAAAATGGGAGAGATTCTTTTTGACACCGGTTTCCTGGATAACAGGCAAAACAAACTTATTATTGTTTCTGACCATGGTATGTGTTCATTTGGGGAAGCCCGCGTCCAGACCCTGCCGAAGAAAACAGAGTGGGGGGAATTGAAAGGCGACCACCATGAAAGAGCCGTACTTATTACGGTGAACGTTGATTACCCGATCAAAAGCCCCCAGGACGTATTCCGGGCGGTGAAAAAGGAATTCGAAGCTTCCGGTAGCTAACTTCGCAAACCTACTTCTATCGCTATCTCTAACGTGGCTGTGTCCCTGATAACCTTGAGTGTCGTTGGTTCTCCAGGACTCAAGTGTTCTCCCAGATATGATGTCAGAGCCGCCACATTTTTGATTTCTGCGCCATCAATGCCGATGATAATATCATCAACCTGAATGTCAGCTATCTCAGCCGGACTATCGGGCACTATCTGGCTGACCAGCACCCCGTTGATGGATTCCAGGCCCATATCTTGCACCTGTTGCGGCGTTAAATCAGAAATATTGACGCCCAGCCAAGGGTAATCAAAGCTGCCCTGGTCAATAATGGAATCGACGACACGCCTTACCTTGTTTGAGGAAACAGCATAGTAAATACCATCACCTTGTTCAGGCCCAACACGAGCAATGACCAGCCCAATAACACCTCCAGCGGAGTCGAACAACGGCCCACCGGAATTGCCGAAATTAACCGCGGCGTCAAACTGTATCAGATTTGGCACCGAGCGACTTTGAGTGTCGTATTCTATTTCGGTAAACCGGTTCAACTGGCTGATAATACCGGTGCTCAATGAGTCGGCCAGGTCAAAAGGGCTTCCAATGGCAGCAACGGGGTCGCCAATTTTTATCTGGCTGGAATCGGACATCGCGGGCGGCGCAACACCGGGCGTACCATCAAGCTTCAAAACTGCCACATCGCTGGAAGCGCAGGAGCCAACAAGGCTGGTGGCAAACACTCTCCCGTCCGAAGTAATGACATATATTTCCTCCAGAGTATCTATCACGTGATGCGCGGTCAGGACATGGCCTTCAGAGTCGTAGATAAAGCCGGACCCCACTGTTCGCTCTCCATTGCTGATTCTAACGACGGCCTGGCTCACTTTCTTATACACGTCAGGAGCGTCTATAACGAACCCGGCCATCTCGGTCGCTTTAGTTAGCTCTCGTCCTATGGTATCAATCCTGTCTAGGTTTTCGCTTACTTCTTCTCCAAGAGCATCAACCAAAGCCAGATTATCTTCAACTTTACCTTTCAGGTCAACCGCGTGAGCGATATTTTTATCCAAATCAGCTCCTAAGTTATCCATCTCGGCTTGAAGCTCATTACTTAGCGAGGCTATTTCACCACGTATTGCTTCCGCCTGTGCTGCCTGAGTTGTCTGGAATGTGCTCAGCTCTTCTCTCATCAGATTCGTTTGTTGATAAGACGTATAGGCGTAATAGCCGAATCCACCGGCAAGAAAGAGCAGGAAAATCAATAGGCCGATAGTTATTTTGTTTGTCATCTGGACATGCCTCCTTTTAGGTTAAATTCAAATTTTCTCCGCCAGAATACTGGCAATGGCCCGCCTCTCACCCTGCTCCTCGAAAACGCCCTCACGGTAGTAGAGAACGCGGAAATCACGGAACATGTCCAGCAGTTCATTATGCTTGAGCAGGAAGTCGGGATTTTTCGGTTTTCCCAACTGCGCCTGGTCAATCAGGAAAGTCTCATAGACCACCATGCCACTGTGTTGCAGACCGTCCTTCATCTGAGGTAGGAGTGAGCGCTGCAGGTAATTGAAGCAGGTTATCAGGTTATAGGCCTCTTTCTCGATCTCATAGCCGCGCTCAAGGTCGGCAACATGCGCTTTAATGGTAACGCCAGCTTGGCGTGCTGTTTCCAGTGTGCCAGCCACGGCATCAGCAGAAATATCGACTCCTTCCACCTCGAAGCCCATCCTGGCCAGATAAATGGCGTTCCGACCATGTCCCATCGCTATGTCCAGGGCTCGCCCTTTTGGCAGCAAATGGACATTGTCCATCAAGAAAGATGCGGGAGCGCGAGAGGGATGTTCGGTATGGTTCATTTTACATAACTATATTTACTTTCCGGATAGCTTTTTGGAAATGGTGGCGACATGTCGACCCTGAAACCGCGCCATGGCCAGTTCATTCTCGCTGGGCATACGACTGCCATCAGGTCCGGCGATGGTGGTTACGCCATAGGGGCTGCCTCCGGTAATTTCGTCCATGGTGCACTGGCGTATCTCCGAGTAGGGCATGCCGACAAGAACCATGCCGTGGTGCATCAGGGTAATATATGAGCTGAGCAAGACGGCTTCCTGCCCACCATGCTGGCAGTTGGTCGAGCCGAAAATACTGCCCACCTTGCCGATAAGGGCACCCTTTGCCCATAACCCGCCGGTCTGGTCAAAGAAGTTGCGCATCTGGGCGCACATATTGCCGAAACGCGCCGGGATACCGAAGATGATGGCATCGGCATCCGCTAGGTCATCTGGCCTGGCTACCGGTATATGGGCAAAAGCCTGGCGTGCCTGCTTGGCACCGGATTTCTCCAGCACCTCTTCCGGGACAAGCTCAGGGACCTGGAGCAATTCAACCTCGGCACCATCTACTTCCCGGACTCCCTCGGCGACCGCCTCAGCCATCCGGTAAATATGGCCATACATGCTATAAAAAACAATCTTTACTTTCATCTCTCCCTCCTACTTAAGTGTTGCCTATATAAAGCAAAGTGTAAGCCATCCGAACTGCTTAATAAATGATAAAAGTCACAAAAGCGTAATAATACAGAGCAGGAGCATGAATTAACCTCCGTCCAGTTGTGGGAAGGCAACCTCGGTATAGAGAGATTCGACGCGCTGTTTGTGTTTCAACTCCTGTGCCGCCAGCTTCTCGATCAGTTTCTGGACCTCGCCCGCCGGGTGGATTTGAGCCAGACCGGTGTAAAAATCATGCGCCACTTTCTCGCGACCGGCCGCAAGCAGAAAAACATCACCCAAGCCCATATCGGGAGAGAGCTCCGGCTGGTCAAGATGTTCGGCAATTCTGTAATCTACCGCATGTCTGATGCTGAGGGCCCCGTCCTTTAACTCACCCCTGAGGTAGCTCTCCAGCAGGTTCTGATGCCCCAGTTCCTGCCTAGTAAGGTCCTGAAAAGCGCTTCTGGCGGGCGCGTCCTTCACTTTCTGGCTTAAGTCGGTATACAAACGCTGCGACTCAATTTCCTTCTGAATGGCTTTTTCCAAAACACTCTGGAGCGACAATTGAACTGTCATCGCTTCGTCCTCTAACGCATTAACTATCCTGTTCCCGGGTCATGCGCTGGTGCTCTTTGAACATGCATTTATCCATCACAACGAGCAATCCCGCATCTCTGGCCTTGGCCGCAGCCTCTTCATTCACAATTCCTTCCTGCATCCACACCGCCCTGGCCCCGATTTTAATGGCCTCCTCAACAATGGGCATAACGTCTTCGGAACGACGGAATATCTCCACCACATCCACTTTCTCCGGTATAGAACCCAGGTCAGGGTAGCTTGTTCTGCCCAGTATCTCCTGGGCATTCGGGTTGACCGGGATGATATTGTAACCCTGTTCTGCGAGGTATCCTGCTACCCCGTAGCTGGGCTTCCCTGAGTCGGAAGATAGTCCGACCACCGCTACGTTACGAAATTCCTTGAGTATTTTTTCTTCGATACTTATCCTAATCTTCTCCGTAGAATAGTTGGTCGTAGAGGGTCTCCAGGCGTTTTTTATGCTTCAGCTCTTCATTTGTCAGACTGGCGCAGAGTTGCTTGGCTGCCTCCTCCCGCATCATGCCCATCATTTTGCGGTAAAAGTCCACCGAATCTTCCTCACGTTTCATGGCAAAAATGAGCGTATCCTGCAGGCCGGCACCTTCGAGAGTATCACCGCCGGTCAGGTAATTGCTGACTTTTAGGTCGGCTATTTCATCCTGATGCCACTGTTTTACCAGGCCTTTTTGCTTTAAGTCTTTCAGTTTTTCAGCGTGTTTGACTTCCTGTCGGGCAAGGTCTTTGAGGAGTTTCTTAGCGCCCGGGTCGTCGGTCTTCCGCTGCGCGACCTCATACATGGCTTGCGAGGCAATCTCTTTGTAGATGGCAGTATGCAGCACCTCGCTCAGTTCATCAGGCATTTTTCATCCACCTTTTACAG
>SDBT01004248.1_pt1 | contig 24400 bp, 19 predicted proteins | sample 2277101 | NCBI WGS metagenome assembly SDBT01 (sample SAMN10404973, study PRJNA504765) | marine sediment metagenome | isolation source: marine sediment core GS10_PC15, 103 cmbsf | place: Arctic Ocean: Southern Knipovich Ridge | collected 2010 | reverse complement strand
ATCAAACTGTTTTTCTGTTAGACTTGTGGGTATCGTGCTCATGGTTGAACTCCTTTTTTGAGTGGGATAAACAACCATGATGCACGATTTGTTCTAGATTTAATAAGGTTCAATTACTTCATATACAAAATCCAGCAATAGAGAGGAAATCTATGCTTACCGGTTTTCAAATAGGACCTTTGCATATCCGTTTTTACGGAATAATTATTATGATTGGCGCCCTTGCAGCAGCCTGGTTGGCATCTGTGGAGGCACGCCGCCGTGGTGAAAATTCGGAGATGGTCTGGGATGCACTTGTGTGGGTGCTCATCGGCGGCATTATCGGGGCGCGCATCTGGCACATTCTTACTCCACCCCCAACCATGGTTGCCCAGGGTATCACTACTCAATTCTACCTGACACATCCTCTGGATGCATTAGCAGTCTGGCGAGGCGGGCTGGGAATTCCAGGTGCAGTAATGGGGGGTGTCTTAGCGCTGTATATATTCTGCCGCAGAAAGGGACTGAGTTTCCTGCTTTGGGTAGATATTGCAACACCAGGTCTCGCCTTAGCTCAAGCAATCGGTAGATGGGGTAATTTTGTCAACCAGGAGATATACGGCTTACCGACAAATCTCCCTTGGGCAATTCGGATTGACCCCCAACACCGGCTGCCAGGATATCAAGACCAGGAGTATTACCACCCGCTGTTTTTATACGAATCGCTTTGGAGCTTAGCCAGTGTGGTGTTTCTCCTTTGGCTGGCAAGACGGTTTGGTGATCGTATGAAACCCGGCGATTTGTTCCTGGTATACCTTATCACTTATCCTCTGGGAAGATTCATGCTTGATTTCTTGCGGTTGGATCCTTCGATGGTAGCGGGTTTAAATGCCAACCAGACTCTCATGGCAGTCGTCGCTTTATCGTCAGCCGGTATATTGCTTTGGAGACATCTCGGGAAGGATAAACCGGCGCCAGAAGAAAGTACCGAATAATCCGTATTACCACCCCTCTATATAAGGCTGCCAATCGATATTATCGGTCAGGTGGCGAGAAAATAAGTAATAAGTAGAAGCCGGAGGCTCTTTGGGAAGGTGCAAAAGATCCATATGCGCCTGCTTTAATGTCCGGCTTCCTTTGCGGTGGTTGCAGGGCGGACAGGCAGCAACAAGATTTTCCCATGAATGTTCTCCACCCAACCTGCGTGGAATCACATGGTCAATTGTCAAAAAAGGCGTTTGCTTACCACAGTATTGGCAAGTGTAATTGTCGCGCCGCAATACTTCTCGTTTTGTCAACCTGACTCGCGGGCGGGGACGTTTTATCATTTTTCCCAGACGGATGATGGAGGGTCGTGGATAAGAGCGTGACACAGTTCTAATAACCCCACGACCGTTAAGCACCATATCCGCTTTGCCGGTCAAGACCAGGCAAATCGCTCTGCGGGTAGTGCAGACATGCAGAGGCTCAAAATTAGCATTAAGCATCAGAACTGGTTCATACATGGTTCAATCCAATCCTGCAAATTATAGCACGGGTTTGATTTTTCTCGGATTTCCCTTTTTTGCTCAAAAAATATCATATATAATTGCATCATGACTCTCCAACCAGATCATAGAGCGCCGCAGAATGAATTGGACATCCCAAACAATCGCCAGGCGAACTCAAACTCCCAGCTAGAAGCCCAGACCATTTTTCACCCCGAACTGCTCTCTCGACGGGGAGAATTAATTGCCTGGGGCACGTCCATCTTAGTTTTCCTGGGTTGGTAAGTCCTTTCTTTAAATGGACGCCATGTGCCATTTGCAGTCCCTTTTCTATGGATAACCCTGGTTTTGGCTGCCCTGGCTATCAGCCTGGGAAACTGGATGGATCGTAAGACGGAATTGAGGTTAGAAGCCGGTGGTGTAACTTATAAGAACGGTTTGCGGTATGCCGCTTTGAAATGGGACGAAATAAACGAAATCAGGGTTTTCCCTTCGAAATGGGGTAAAAAAGTCCATGTATTGGGAGCGACGGCGCATTTTAATTATCGAACACTTGGCGAGGTGAAGATGCAAGATGAAGTAAAAGGACGCATGGGTTTTGCGGAAGGTGATAAAATCTTATCCGTGATGTTGGAACAAACATATCTCAAGGAAATTGCAGGTCCAGGACCAGGTCGTTATTATGGACATGAATGACCGATTCCTGCGGTGAGACCTGCGCGCCCTCTCCGCAGAGGGCGCGTTTTACTGTATGTTACGCCTGGATCCAAAATCGAGGAGCTAAACGATGTTTGAGAAGAACATGAACATAGATGAACAGGTAGATTACTTGATGCAGGGCACTGAATTCGGGGACGAGACGCTCAAAGGAGCGATGGCGGATGAACTTCGTCAGCGTTTGATCGATGCCGAGCAGGAAGGGCGACCACTGCGCATATACTGCGGTTTCGATCCCCGCACCGGTGATTTACATTTGGGTCACACGGTACCGATGCGAAAACTACGTCAGTTTCAAGAATTGGGTCATGAAGTGGTTTTCTTGATCGGAAATTACACCTCAATGATCGGTGATCCATCAGATAAGGATGAACTTCGCCCCCAATTATCTCCGCAAGAGATTGAACACAATGCGCGTACTTACGCAGAGCAGGCATATAAAATTTTAGACCGCGATAAAACTCTGATTCGTTACAATGCAGAATGGCTTTCAAAGCTGTCTTTTGAAGACCTGATTAAACTGGCCTCCAATTTCACAATCCAGCAGTTTCTAACTCGCGAAAACTTTCGGACGCGTTGGGACCAGGGCGATCCAATCTTCTTGCATGAGACTTTTTACGCCTTAATGCAGGGGTACGACGCCTATTCACTGGAAACCGACGTCCAGGTCGGAGGCACAGATCAGCTTTTTAATATCGTAACCGCTGCCCGCAAGCTGATGACGTTTTTAGGCGCAAAGCCTAACATAGCTGTCATAGTGGGCATCCTGCCAGGAACGGATGGGGAGATTAAGATGAGTAAATCGTTGGGCAACCACATTCCCATCCTGTCTACTCCCGAAGATATGTACGGGAAAGTGATGAGCGTTCCTGACAAGGCGATGGGAGATTACTTCAGGCTGGTAACACGCTGGACGCCGCCTGAAATTTCTGAGCTGGAGGATGGTTTGTCGAACGGTAGTTTACACCCGCGAGATGTAAAGATGAAACTGGCGCGTGAAATTGTCGAGATTTTTTACACGGGTGCAGACGCCCAGGATGCAGAAAGAGCGTTTGTACGTGTGTTCCAGCGTGGTGATGTACCGGATAATATGTCCGAATTTGAATTGCAATCCGGTCAGACCGTACTTGAAGTATTGGTGGCAGGGGGATTAGTGTCGAGCAAGGGTGAAGGACGGCGGTTGGTCGCTCAAAATGGTGTCCGCTTAGACGGTGAAACTTTAAAGGACCCCAATCAGACTTTTCCGCATCCCGGTGTGCTGCAAGTGGGCAAGCGCCGCTTTCTGCGTCTTGTTTGATTTGTGAGTGTTCCTTACGGGGAAATAGCGCCAAGCGCAGCCTGCAAGACCGCTTGACCGATCGCGATTGCCAATTCGGGGTTTTCTTCCTCAAGCAAGAGCGCCAGAGTAAGGGGTGTACCCTTTACTTCCGGGAGCGTACCAGCCAGATACCAGATACCGGTTGCTTTCTGGTTATCAGCGTTGGGCGGGGATATCGCTGTGCTCTGCCAGAATGGTGAACCCCCCACAGCCATACTCCTGGCGGTTAGATCGGCGGTTTCAGGTGTTAACACCTTCACGGGTTCATCTATGGCGGATAGGATAACCCAGCCTTCTTGGGGGGTATTGACAGCAGTCACCAAAACAGGTGCAGGACGAACGCCCCCTGCGCTGAGTGCAGCGCCCGCCAGTACCATCTGCAAGGGACTTACCTGCAATCCTGCTCCTAATGCGGTCTGAGCTGGATCCAAATTAAGCTCACCGGGTGTCGTACTGGGTGCAGGAAGACGCAGCAGCGGAGATGTATACAAACCAAGATCCTGGAAGAGCTGTGACAGATGTGCAGAACCAAGCGCACTCCCCAGGTTCGCGGTCGGATGAGGACAACCATTACCCACAACCGCACTCCAGGTCTGTTCTGATGGTGGTAAGGCGCAATCCAGTGTTGAACCGTTCAAGGGGTAGGATAGATCCTGGGGAATATCAGGGAGTTCACCTTTTCCAGAGGCTTCCGCCAGTATCATGGGACCCAAAGCGGCGCCGGGCGAATACAATCCACCCAAGGCGCGATTGAACAGTGGAGAGTTTTCATCTTGTATTAAATCGTCCCAATTTTCTTCCAACCGGTTAGCGTCGAACGTGGGGTGGGAAGCCATCGCTAGGATTTCTCCGCTTTGAGCGTTTACGAGCACCAATGCGCCGTTTTGGTCTCCCAATTTTTCGTCGACTATGCCTTGAAGTTCCAAATCCAGACTCAAACGCACATCCAGACCTGGGGGAGGCTGTCCATAGAGTATATGATTCCACCACACTAATGATCCTGGATTTCCACTAAACCCACGAAGATAACTATCCATGCTGGCTTCAAGACCAGATTGACCGTAGGTTGGATTGGTATAACCTACGATGTTGCTCAGATTTGGATAAAATGTTTGCCGCATTAAATCACCGGCTGAGCCGGTTGAGGCGTTAATTGGATCATTGCTGCGGTCAAAAAGGGCGCCGCGCTGCACGGACCGGTCGTTGATCGCCCGGCGAGGATTATCAGTGCGGGTCAGCAAATCGGAACTACGATAGAGTGTCCACCATCCGGTCGCCAACATCAGGACTCCCAAACCACATAATAGAAATGCTCCTAACTGCAGGTAGGGTTTTAAATTTGGAACCCTCCAGCGCTGGGCTTCAGATGGAACGCTTATAAGAAGTAGAAATAATAAACTTAAATATGTGGTTACTAATGATGATCCCCCGTAAGAAACGAACGGAAGAGCAATCCCGGTCAACGGCAGCAGTCGCATGTTTCCCCCGATGATCAGGATGCTCTGAGCCACCAGCAGGGTAGTCAGACCGGCAGCCAGGTAACTGCGAAAGGCGCCGGGTGCATTTATGGCGATGCTAATTCCGCGACTTACCAGCAGCGCAATTATGAGCAGCAGCCCAAGCGCGCCTATTAGACCGCTTTCTTCGGTGATGGCGGAGAAGACAAAATCGGAATGCGAGATCGGGACCAGACCTGGATTGCCCAGCCCCGCTCCGCGTCCTGTTATCCCTCCGTTGGCAATTGCGATCAGCGATTGCACGATTTGATAAGTGCTGCCGCTGGGGTCCATCCAGGGATTGATCCATGATTCAATTCGAATATGTACAACGTCAAACAGATAATATCCTGCCCCTAGGGCGACGATAAAAGCAATTAAAGACATTATAAATATCTGAATTCGTCCCAGAGAAACGTACAGGATGGAGGTGTATAAAAAGAGCAGGATAAAAGCAGTGCCTAGATCATGCTGAATTAGAAGTAAGGCAATTGCGAGACCGGTAATGACCAGGGTTGGTGCAAGCAAGGGCAGAAGAGGGGTTGATCGGGTTGAAAGATTCTGGTCGGCAAGGTATGCAGCCAGGTAAACGATGAGCAGGAGTTTAAGTATTTCCGATGGTTGTATATAGATCCCGCAGCATCCCAACCACATGCGAGGTCCGTATCCCAATGGGTTTGTACCAAACAGCAGGGTAAGAGCCGTTAATAGGAGGATGGTTGTGAGCCACAAGTACTTGTAGCGCCGCAAGTGATATAAAACATTTGGGAAGCGGGTTCCAGCGATAAAAATGCCGACTGCTGGGATCAGCCAGATACTCTGGCGCAGCCCCAAAGCAGGGAAAAGACGCCACACAGTCATCAAACCCCATCCGGTCAGGAGCGCCGCGATTGGCAGCAAGAACGGATCGCGAGCCGGCAGCCTGCTGGCGCTGAAGGAGTGAGCCAGATTGAACAGGACGAACCAAAGGAGTAATCCAATCCAGTGCATCCAGTTGTATTCGACATCCCATGAGCGCGCTCTCACCGCTGGTGACAGGGTAAGGATCACGGCATATATGAGCATAAACAGAGCCGCCAGGTTCAATAAGCGACCTTGAATTCTATTATTGGTAGTAGGTTGAGTCCGGAGAATCAAGGGTTTCCTAGAGTCAGGCATTATTTTTGCCCGATCTAAATTACCTGAGAGTTTTTTATCTGGTTGTCTGAATTTGCGCTCTTAACCTCGAACGAGTCTGTTTACTCCAGATACTTATCGACAATAAGGCTCAGACGCTCCTGCGTCTCATTGGGGATCATTGCTGGGTTTGTTATCAGGGCATTATCTAGAGTATACGAGCATTCACACGACATTTCCGAGGGTAACCGCTTTACCAGGTTAACCACGGCCTCTTGAGCAACCTGGGTATTGCGATCCAGGACTTCGATCACTTTTTCGACCGTCACTGGTTTCTCGCTGACGTGCCATACATCATAGTCGGTTACGTGAGCCATTACTGCGTAGCACATCTCGGCTTCACGCGCCAAAAAAGCTTCTGGACAAGTCGTCATTCCTATCAATGACATTCCCCAGGTTCGGAAAACATTCGACTCGGCTTTTGTTGAAAATCTTGGACCTTCAATCGTTATGAACGTGCCGCCCATGTGGACGACAGCATCTGTTTCTTCCACTGAATCGTAAAGCATCTGGGAAAGGTCGCAGCAGAATGGATCAGCAATACTGATGTGGGCGACGAGACCTTCACCAAAGAAACTTCTCTCCCGGTTTTTGGTGAAATCGAAAAGTTGGTCCGGGATTACGATATTTCCAGGGGCATAATCTTCCCTCAGGGAGCCACAAGCGCTGATGCTGATGACCCGCTCGACCCCCAGAGATTTTAAAGCGTAAATATTAGCCCGGTAATTGATCTCCGTGGGTGAAATATAGTGTCCAAAATCGTGGCGGGCTAAGAAAGCAACTCTTTTACCCTCTAAAGTGCCGACCACAACAGGTGCGCTTGGTTTACCGAAAGGAGTGGTTATTTCGAATTCCTGCGTACCCTCCAGACCAGCCATTTCGTACAACCCGGAACCCCCGATTATTGCTAGAGTTGGATTTGAGTTCATTAAACTTTCTCCTGTTCCTGCTGCCTGCAATCTGACATGTTTAGCGAATTGAATTCTCGCAATTCTACCCCTAAATTTGACTGTAATTCCTTAATACTCGTTTATATATCGTCCCGCGGTAAACTATCACCGATTATCAACATCTGCCCCCGGAATATCACCGATCTGTATTTGGAAGACAATACGACCGCAGCGCAGGTTATCTCCTGAGGTGATTACTTGCGGCGTCCTGACTGGTTCCTGGTTTAGAAAAGTCCCGTTTGTCGAGCCCAGGTCTTCCACCCACCATTGGGTTTGCTGGTAAGTGAGACGGGCATGCTGGGCGGATATTGAATTATCATCAAGCTGGCAGCTGCTGTTTGGATCGCGCCCAATCGTTACTTCTGATAAAGTGTATTCAAACGATTCCGAAGTTCCGTCTTCTCGAGTTGTTATTTTAATTGTGGGGACAACGCTTGGTATTACACCCTTACTTTGACGTTTGAGGTCGCGCCATAATACCAGTAAAGCTGAGATGACAAAGGCATATAATGTGATCGCCAGGGCGATTCGCAAAGTTAGTAGTATTATCGCACTCATTGAACTCATGCTCTGTCAAACATCAAAGTATAATATGTCATTGCGAGTAAACCCACTCCAAAAAAAAGGAGCTCATACAGAAAGAAACCCTACAGTTTCTTAGTAGGGAGCGTAGCGACCGTGGCAATCTCCTCGTAACTCCCTTCGACTCTTCGCGTTCGCTCAGATTGACAATCCAAATAATCATTTTTGACAAAGCACCAAAATGTGTTGTTGATTTTATGTTTGTGGGGTTTGTTTGTGTTATTGGTGATTGGCTGTATAGTTAATGTTTATGTCTTGAGTTGTATTTTGACCGCTTGGATCCTGTCCAAAGACAACCGGAACCCCAGCGATAGAAATCACATCACCCGCGCTGAGTGTGTTCTGATGGATGCGTGCACCGTTAACAAAGGTCCCACCGGATGAATCAAGGTCAAAAATCACATAACGTCCATTAATAACCCGCAGCTGTGCATGCACACGTGAAACTTTACCATCGTTAATCACCAGCTGATTATCTGTTCTGCGTCCAATATTGATCACGGGTTGCGTGAGTGGGTAAATATCGACTCCATCCACGATCAGGTATGCGTTTTGAGGGATCCCTTCGAAGTCCTCGTCTGAGATAACTTGCATGGCAGCAGTCTGGGCAAGCTCTACCTCCTTGAATTCGACGTTTACCCGAATTTCTCCCGCTGTAAGCTGTGGATTGGGTTGAATCTTGATAGTCGGAGCGCTCTTGAAGCTAATGCCCTCTTCGGCTGCGGTTTCACCCAGCATTGTCGTCAGCTTATCAAGGAAATCCGGGCTGGTTTGCCATATGTCAGCTTGCTCAGGATCAACCTGTACTATGAATTGGTTGGGTGCATATGCTCCATCTTTTGCTCCCGGTTTGATGCCATCCTTCATGGCTGCGATCAGACTGTGAGCGAGCTTCTTGGGCGGCTTTGTTGTTGGGAACAGCCGCTCCGCGCTGCCTTCAAATAAGTTTTGCAGCCGAGATTCAAGCCGTCCCAGTTTATCTTCTAGAGTACTCATTTGGATGTATCTCTCAATATTTGAGAAAGTGTCATGATTATAATGTTTATTAGTGGTTTGAACAATTAATATAAAATCCGTTATACTCATAATAACATGAAAAGGAAGACCGCTGGTTTTCGTGAAATTGAACATACCGCCGATTGGGAGCTTGAAGTCTGGGCTCCTGATATTCTGGAATTATTGAAGCAGGCTGCTCTTGGGATGTTCTTCCTTTCTGGGGCGCAATTATCGGATGGACCCCGCCTTACGAGGGAGTTCGAGGTCACGGCTGTCGATCCGGAAGGTCTCCTGGTTTCATTTTTATCAGAACTGCTTTATTATGGAGAACGAGAGGGTTTGGGTTTCGATCGTTTTGAACTCTCATTGGACGGCGAAAAATTGTGGGCTCAAGCCGAGGGCGCATCTTATGTTTCGTTGGATAAGGAGATAAAGGCTGTCACTTATCACAATCTGGAAGTTCGCCACGAGCCGGGTGGCTTGCTGGTGAGGATTGTGTTTGATGTCTGATATTAATACTAGCCACCCGACAGTTTTATTTAGTACACGGATGAACACGGAATAACACGGATAATTAAGTGAAATAAAAAAATCAGTGAAAATCAGTATTTATCCGTGTCCAAAAAAGAATTTTATTTGAATGAACATAGGTAGAGGTGCTGAGATGGTTGCTCTGCAGGATTTGAAACGCATCAGTGATTATGAATGGGAGATCCCCAAAAGCTATCGGGAGGATATGCGTGTACCGGTGCGCATCTTCGCGACCAGGCGCTTGCTCGAAAAGGTGATGACAGACCGCTCCCTTGAACAGGCGATTAACTCAGCGACACTGCCGGGGTTGGTCGGGAATGTGCTCGTAATGCCCGATATGCACCAGGGATATGGTTTTCCCATCGGCGGCGTTGCAGCGACACGCTATCCCGAAGGAGTGATCTCTCCCGGCGGTATCGGATACGACATCAATTGTGGTGTCCGCTTGCTGGCTTCAGAAATTTCCTTCGAAGAAGGGGAGGCTTATCTGGATGAACTTGCCAGCGCACTGGATTACCATTGTCCCAGCGGGGTGGGAAAGAAGGGATCGATTCGAATGAGTGAGAGTGAACTGGACCGCGTCTGCCGGGAAGGTTCGCGCTGGACACTCAAGCAGGGTTACGCGTCTGAAATGGATCTACGGCGGACAGAGGAAGGCGGTTGTGTGGAGGGGGCAGATCCTTCGAAGGTCAGTAAGCGGGCTAAAGAACGCGGTCGCCCGCAGTTGGGTACCCTTGGGGCGGGTAATCACTTTATCGAAGTAGATGTAGTGGATCAAATCTTTGACCAGAGTGCCGCGGGCGCTATGGGTCTCAAGCCTGGTAATCTGGTAGTCCAGATTCACTGCGGGTCGCGCGGCTTTGGGCACCAAATCTGCTCGGATTATGTCAAAGAGTTACAAGGCGCCGTTCGTCGTTATGGTATCCAACTGCCGGATAGAGAACTGGTCTGTGCGCCGCTCAATTCTCCCGAAGGTAAGAGTTATCTGGCGGCGATGCGTTGTGCGGCGAACTATGCCTTTGCAAACCGCCAGGTGTTAGCCCACCATGCCCGCCAGGCGTTTGAACAGGTCTTTGCTGGCAAATTGCCCAATTGGCATCTATTCCAGGTCTATGATATCACCCATAACATGGGTAAAATTGAAACGCATGTTATCGACGGTAAATCTGTGAAAGTGTGTGTGCATCGCAAAGGAGCGACGCGCGCTTTTGGTCCTGGTTCACCCGAAATACCTGCTGAATACCGGTCTATCGGACAACCAGTCCTGGTGCCCGGCAGTATGGGCACTGCCTCCTGGGTGCTGGTTGGCACCGAGACCAGTATGCAGCGCTCCTTTGGCTCCACCTGTCATGGGGCCGGACGCGTGATGAGCCGCCGTAAAGCCAAGAAGCAGGTGCGGGGAGATAAACTGCGCGGACAACTCGAGTCTCAGGGCATCAGGATTCGCGCCGGGTCGATGGCCGGTTTAGCTGAGGAGGCTCCTCAGGCTTATAAGGATGTGGATGAAGTGGTAGATACGGTCGTTGGAGCTGGAATAGCCAGTAAAGTGGCTCGCTTGCGACCGGTGGCGGTTGTGAAGGGATGATTAATAATTAAAGTGGATATGGGCTGAGGAACTATTTTTGCAAATGAAGCGTTAAAGGGGCAGGAAATCACTTGATAATTGGAGGCTAGGATGTCACCCAGTAAACGATCTCGAATAAATCTAGTTTTGACCTTTTGCTTTGCACTGATCGCGATGGCGCTGTTTGCGTGTGAAGATGGGACGGGAGATTCAGCATACCCAGGACCGGTCTCATCACCAAATACAAACGTGGATGAAGTAACGTATCCGGATGATAAGACCGATGAAATCCCCCTCCCCCACGGAGGTGAAGTAACGTATCCTGATGACAAGACCGATGAAATTCCCCTTCCACAAGGGGACACTGACGCCCAGGAATCTCCCCCATCACCCTGGCAGCCGGCATCAGGGGATGACAAATTGATACGCGGTGAAGCATTTGTCAATCAAAGCCAGATTCTGGTTTTAGAAAGTTTCCCGCCCCAGTTTATGCTTCTTATTAAAGGAGCGCTGCCGACGCCGTGCAATGAACTGCGGGTCGAAATTTTAGATCCCGATGAACAGAACCGCATCTATGTTGAGGTGTACTCCGTGTCAGAGCCTGACGAAATATGTGTCCAGGTTTTAGAATCGTTTGATGAAAGTATTCCCCTGAAGGGATTCCCGAGCGGGGAATATTCGGTCTGGGTAAATGGCGAAGAAGTTGGAGAAATTATTCCTTATTCTTAGTCCACATGAATTAAAATAATAATACAAAATATGGGGGCTGTCCCAAAAGAACATAAAATTTATTACCGGTCCCCACATGTAGGGGCAGGTTTCAAAACCTGCCCTTACCAGCTCCGCATTAAAATACTTTTATGACCTCAGATATATTAATCCTCATGGGCATCCTGGCGGGAGCCATTTTGCTGTTCATCACAGGGTGGATCCGAGTTGATCTGGTGGCGTTAATCGTGCTGGTCAGCCTGGTCTTCACTGGATTGCTTACACCAATAGAGGCAATCTCTGGTTTCAGCAACCCGGCAGTTATCATAATCTGGGCGATATTAATCCTCAGTGCAGGGCTGACCAGAACAGGGGTAGCAAAATTAGTTGGTGATCTGATTGCCCGTTTTGCGGGGAGTAATGAGAAAAGCTTGATCCTTCTGACTATGGCGGTTGCAGCACTGCTATCGGCGTTTTTGAATAATATTGCTGTTGTTGCACTCTTATTGCCGGTAGTGATCGATCTGTGCCGCAGATCGGGATTATCCACATCAAAGACTCTGATACCTTTAGCGTTCGCATCGCTTATGGGTGGTCTTACAACTTTAATTGGAACGTCACACAATATCATTGTCAGCGAAGCAATGCGTTCATATGGGCTTGAACCTTTTTCTATGTTTGATTACACACCAGTGGGTCTTGCAGTCACGCTGGCAGGTATAGTGTTCTTAATCGTTTTCAGCTCCAGATTGCTGCCAAAACGAGACCAGGAAGAGATACCTTCTACCAGTATGAGCGATACACTTCATGATTTCTTTCGACTGCATGAGAAGTTATACATCATCGAAGTGCCTGAGGATTCGGTCCTTGGAGATAAAACTTTAACAAAGAACCGGCTTGGTGCTGCCCTGGGAATCAATGTAATCGCAATCATCAGGGACGGCGAGACCATCCTGGCGCCAGACGCAAAAACAACTCTCGAGGGCGGTGACAAACTACTTGCCTGTGGGAGTATCGACCGACTTCTTGAAATCCGTGGTCGTTCCGACATGTTCTCAGAAAGCGAGATGCTGTCCCTGGACGATATGATTCTCCCGAATTTTGAGATTGTGGAGGTTTTTATCCAACCAGGTGCAAAAATTTTTGGTAAGACGATCGAACAGGTTGGATTCAGAAACCAGTACGGTGTCTATCTGATTGGCATTAATAAAAAAGGTAGGTTAATCAGGAGTGACTTGCCAGAAATTCTTATAGAAGATGGCGATTCGCTTGTTGTTTTTGGTCCAAAAGACAAAATAAATAAATTGAGCGAGCACCGGGATTATTCACCTTCCCGGGTTGGTAAAGCCGCTGCCTTCAGCTTATTCGAAAGACTGATGGCGCTGCAGATACCAGAAGATTCCAGTCTGGTTGGAAAGACTTTATATGAAAGTCGTCTGGGTAGAGACTTTGATCTGAGTATCCTGGGCATAAAACGGGGTGGGGAAACTAACCTGATGCCATCCGGGGATGAAGTGATTCTGTCGGGAGATATGCTACTCGTGGATGGAGACATCCAGGACTTGTTTATATTCCGTGGTTTACAAGAACTGAGTATTCAGCGTTTGGAAACAGTAAACCTGGAAGATATCGAATCCAACCAGATTGGAATGGTTGAAGCGATTGTTTCTCCACACTCTTCCCTGTTAGGTAAAACCCTGCGCCAGATTCGCTTTCGCAGGAAATTTGGTCTAACTGTGCTGGCTATCAGGCGAGAGGGTAAAGTTTACCGGTCGAACCTGAACGATATAGCGCTCAAGTTTGGTGATGACTTGCTGCTATATGGAGATCGTGAGAACTTTATCACGCTTGGAACCGAACAGGATTTTTTGGTGCTGACGGAGATTGCCCAGTTACCGCCTCGCTCAGAAAAAGCGCCTTTTGCAATATTGATAATGAGTCTGGTATTACTTTCGGTGATTGTTGGCATCTTACCTATCGTTATCGCGGCGGTCGCTGGAGTGATTCTAATGGTCCTGACAGGTTGTTTAAATATGGAGGAAGCATACGAATCGATTGAATGGAAGGTTATTTTCCTGATCGCCGGGATGCTGCCTTTGGGTATCGCTATGGAGAATACAGGTGCAGCTCAATTGATCGCGCAACAGTTGGTGGCTATTACCGGTGGGTATGGTCCTCTGGCAGTTACCGCGGGAATATTTATCCTTGCCGCTACCTCTTCGCAGTTTTTACCTAATCCTGCGGTGGCGGTACTCCTGATACCGATCGCTTATAACGCAGCAACTAGCCTCGGTGTTTCACCCTACCCGATGTTGATGACCGTAGCGATCTCTGCCTCGGCGGCATTTCTGAGTCCAGTTGGGCATCCAGTTAATTTGCTGGTGATGGGTCCTGGGGGATACAAATTTGGCGATTATTTTAAGGTTGGACTGCCGCTGACTATCGTGATGTTTATTGTGGTTTTGATTACGCTGCCCATATTCTGGCCGTTTTAGTAATACTGGTAAAGCGCAAGGGGGCAGGTTTTTATATATGGAGTGCGCAAGCTCACGTTTTTTGAGCCGCCACGCTTGCGCTTTAATTGCATTGTACTGGAGTACGCAAGCTCACGGGTTTTGAGCCGCCACGCTTGTGTTTTCCCTGCCGATGGCGAATTGTTTACCCAAAGACTCGGCGGATAGGGAAATCCGCCCTACAAAATTCGGTGGATAAGGATATCCGCCCTATGAACGAAGGTAAATTTAAAAAATGAAAGACTATTACGCACCCATCGTCAGGGATTGGATCTTTCCGACAGCTAGGCGGCTTCAAAAATGCAATTTTACGGAGATGATGGCAGAAGCCCGAAAGAACCAGTATTTAAGCCCGGAGGAATTGCGCCTCATGCAGATGGAAAAATTAGGCGCCCTCCTTCAGCATGCCTGCAAGTATGTGCCCTATTATCGAAATCTTTTCAAGCAGTTGGGCATAAAACCGGAGGACATCCGCACCTGGGAGGACTACCAGTCCCTGCCCATACTTACCAAAGCGGACGTAAGGGAGCACAACGATCAATTCTTTTCCGAAAAACCGCGCTCGCCCGTGAAGAAATACCGCACCAGCGGTTCCACCGGTAAACCCTTAAAGATTTTTACTAGCCAGACCGCCATCGCAGCCGAATATGCCAGTCGGTACCGGGCTTTGAACCACTGGGGGATTGATGTGGGGGACCGGGAGCTCGCGTTTTATGGCGCCGAACGCTACACTCACGTGAAGGGCTTGAAGAAATCCCTGGACATGCGCCTCATTCGCCCTTTCAAGAATTTGATAAACAACCGGGTACGCTTGCCCGTAGAAAATATCTCAGAGGAAGATTTGGAATATCAATGGCGGTTCATCCAGAAATTCAGACCGAAATTATTACATGCCTATCCTTCTGCGCTGTACCTCTTTGCCCAGTATATAAGCGGTCAGGGTCATAACGGCGGGTTGGCTGGGGCTAAATTATCTTTTGTCGGTGGGGAGATCCTCTACGATTGGCAGAAAGAGGTTCTTGAGGAGGTTTTCGAGTGCCCAGTCGCTCAAGTGTACGCTTCCTACGAGATAGGCGTTACGGCTCACAGTTTCCCCTGTGGCGCCCTGCACACCAACGATGATTTTGTGATCGTAGAGGTGATCAAATCGCACCCCCAGGATGAATTCGGTCAGATTGTCTCCACTCGCCTGGATAACTGGGAATTTCCCCTCATCCGCTACAACATTGAAGACCTCGCGCCCCCGCTGGAAGAACATGCAGATTGTGATCTTGGATTGGGATTTTCAAAATTGGATAGGATCATCGGTCGCAGTTTTGATATGCTGCGGTTGTCCAACGGGCGCATCGTGCACGGCACTTATTTCACCACCCTGATGAAGTTAGTCGACGGTCTGCACCAGTACCAGGTGAACCAGAGGGAATCGGACTTTTTTGAAATCCTCGTGGTGATCGATCCGGACGTATTTACCGGGGAACAGGAATCATTCATCAAGGACCGCATGAGGGCATTATTGGGTCCCGTGGATGTCACCATCACCCCGGTAGAATCCATACCCGTGGAGGGATCCGGAAAATTTGCTTACATAAGATCGGACGTTCGCTGATTAGTGCGGGTGTGTAGGGGCAGGTTTCCAAACCTGCCCTTTGCTAATTTATCGAATTTCAATGAGTAAGGATCTGGGAAAGGAATAGCTTCGTGCGATCCTCCTGGGGGTCGTTGAAGATCTGCTCGGGCGGTCCGCTTTCTACGACCAAACCTTCATCGAAGAAGAACATCCGGTCTGATACGCCGCGCGCGAATCCCATCTCGTGTGTTACCACAAGCATTGTCATCCCGCTTTCTGCCAGTTCCACCATTACGTCGAGCACTTCCTTGATCATCTCCGGGTCAAGCGCCGAAGTGGGCTCGTCGAATAGCATAACCTTTGGCTGCATCGCCAGCGCTCTTGCCATGGCAACACGCTGCTGCTGTCCTCCCGAGAGCTGCGCCGGATATTTTAACGCTTGTTCCGGGATTCCCACCCGCTCCAGGAGCTGCATAGCAATTTCCTCGGATTTTTCCTTGGACCATTTGCGTACCCGCATGGGAGCAAGGGTGATATTCTGCATCACGGAAAGGTGCGGGAAGAGGTTGAACTGCTGGAAGACCATTCCGGTTTCCATGCGTATCTTTTCGATGTCCCGCACATCGTGACCCAATTCAATCCCATCAACGATGATTTCTCCTTCCTGGTGTTCCTCGAGGCGGTTGATCGTTCGAATGAAGGTCGATTTACCAGAACCGGAAGGTCCAAATATCACGACGACCTCCGTCAGACCGACCTCCATACTGATGCCTTTGAGAGCCTCGAAGTTGCCGAACCATTTATGGACATTTCGGCATATAACAATTGGTTGTTCTTCTCTTTGATCGTTCATAATTACTCCTGATTAACGCTCACCCACACCCAGGGCGGCTTCTAACTGCCGGCTGGTATGCGACATAGCGTAGCTGAATATCCAGAATATAAGTGCGATGAACATATAAACCTCGAACTGCAGCTGCACGAACTCGGCGTTCGAATTAATTATTGCTCTCCCCATGCCCAATAATTCATTGATACCAAGGATGATTACCAGAGTTGTGTCTTTGAACAGGCTGATGAACTGCCCAACGATAGCCGGTATGACGGCTTTTAGCGCCTGAGGTAGGACTATGAACATGTTGATTTGTAATGAACTCATCCCAACGGCTTTGCCAGCCTCTGTTTGTCCAGGTGGAACTGCCGCTAATCCGCCGCGCACATTTTCTGCCGTGTAAGCCGCGCTGAATACCGTAACCGCAACCAGGGCGCGCAGCAGGCGGTCAAAGCGGGCGCCCGTAGGTAAGAAGACCTGCAAGATGAGAGAAAACATAAACAAGATGGTCACGAGAGGTACGCCGCGGATCGTTTCGATAAACGCGATGCAGAATCCTTTAACCACCGGCAGAGTTGACCGCCGTCCAAATGCCAACGCTACGCCAATGGGGAACGATAACAAGATCCCGCCGACTGCAAGGATCAGCGTTACCATCAAACCACCCCACAGCGTGGAGGGGACTTTAGGCATGATTTCGCTATCGTCAAAACCCGGCAGCAGGATAAAGATTATGATCACGGACGCTAAAAACCAGGCGATTCCCAGATTGCGCCCGCTGATCGACACTTTTCTGCCCAAAATAAACCCAAGGTAAATCAGTACTACATTGAAGAGCATAACTCCCCGCAGGGAAAAGGTCAGTTCAGCTACCTGGAATGGGATGAGTGCAAAAACAGCCATTAAAGTTCCCATTGTGATCGCAAAGGAACTGATCAATCCCCCCCACACACCCCAGCTGACGCCTATAAGAAAAGATATTATTACCAGCATCAGACCAATACGCCACAGCTGCTCGCGTGGATACTGTCCGATTAAATACAACAAAGGGGATTGAATTACGGGTCGCCAATCTGCATCCACGAAAATCCAACGAAGCACGACTGCGGTTATAAGAAAAATAAAGATTACGGATACGACCGTGAGCAGGCTGTTATACCAGTTGTTAAACAAATTTTCGCGCATCCACGTCCGCATTCCGGGAGGCGCTGGTGGGCGAGAAGTGATTTGGGATACAGTCATATTTACCCCTCGACGAATTGAATTCGGCGGTTATAAAAATTTAAGATCATTGATGTGAACAAGCTCAGCGCCAGATAAACTGCCATCACCATAGCAAATACCGGGATTGCGCGGCCAGCCTGGTTAATTGCTATCTTGCCGACGCTGAACACCTCCTGATAGCCGATGAAGAATGCCAGGCTGGAGTTCTTGGTCAGGTTCAGATATTGGCTGATGAGAGGGGGAATTATGACGCGCAGCGCCTGGGGAAAGATAATAAGTCTGAGTGTCTGGAAGTGGTTGAGACCGACGGCTTTAGCAGCCTCCAGCTGGCCGCGGCTGACGGATTGTACTCCTCCCCGTACAACCTCGGCGATAAATGCGGCTGTGTACATAGATAATCCGATCAGCAGTGCCGCGAATTCAGGTGTCAGGCGCAGCCCACCACTGAAGTTGTAGCCAGATAATACGGGCACATCCAATTCGAGCGGCGATCTGCCAAGCAGGACCCAGCCAATTGTTGGACCGATAAGCAGTATCGCAAGGCTTATGAGTCCGTAATGCGTTGACTTTCCGGTATCCAACTCGCGTTTCTGGAGCTTGATATATGCCAGCGCAGCCAGGACAACCGACAGGAAAATGGCAGCCAGCCAGATAAATCCCACCGCAGTCAGCCTGGGCCAGGTAATGTAAATGCCGCGCGAGTTGAAATACACCGGTCCCCACAAAACAATGCTCTCTGCAACGGGTGGAAGACTGTTGAATATTGGAAAATACCAGATGAAAAGTAATACAAGCAAAGGTATGTTGCGGTGAAATTCGATGTAAACCAGCGCAATATGGCTGATCAGCCAATTGGTGGACAAACGTGCAACGCCAATAATGACGCCCAGGATTGTTGAGATGAAAATTCCAAGGACGGCTACCAGAAGTGTCTTAACCAGCCCAACCGCAAATGCGTAACCAAACGATCGTGATGGGTCGTACGGCAGCAGCGGGTCACTGATAGGAAATTCTGCCGGATCTCCTAGAAAATCGAAATTTAATGACATACCGCGCTGGTTAGCGCCCTGTATGAAGTTAACAGCCACCCATACCAGGACTCCAATTATGATGACCCCGGAGATAATTTGAGCCGCCCAGCGCAGTACTCGCTCGTCACGCCAGAACGGTATATCAGGAGGTTCGTGGGTAGGAACGGGTTGTTCTGATGTCATCCGGTGTATGTTGGATCGAGTGTGCAGCCTGTTTGCAAGGCTGCACACTCAAAAAGTTTTACTTTTAAGCATAACTGGAAGGGGGTTCCAGGATTATGCCGGATTATTTGACTGGAGGTGCGTAGATCAAGCCGCCGTTAGTCCATAATTCATTCAAGTCACGTGGCAGCGTGAAAGCGTCACCGTTGGGTCCCATATAGCGGTCGTAAATCTCGCCGTAGTTCCCGACGGCTGTGATCACGTTTGCTAGCGCCTCAACATCCAGGCCTAAGTCAGAGTTGCCCCAATCACCCTCCTGACCGAGCAGGCGGCTAATATTGAGGTTTTCGCTTGATTTCATTTCTTCAACGTTAGCCTGTGTGATGCCTAACTCTTCGGCGTTGATCAAACCGAACAACACTATTTTGACGGTATCGAACCACTGGTCATCGCCGTGAGGCACGGCTGCTGTGAGCGGTTCTTTAGAGATGGTGACTGGCAGGATTACGTGTGCATCCGGATCGGCGAGACCCTCACGTACGGCTGCTAATTGTGATTTATCGCTGGTGGTTACATCACAGCGACCCTCATCGTAAGCGGCGTACACGGAAGCGGTCTCTTCGAAAATAACCGCTTCATAATCCATATTGTGCTCTCGGAATAGATCAGCCAGATTCTTCTCTGTGGTGGTACCGCTGGTCACGCACACCGTGGCGCCATCCATATCCTCGACGCCCTCGATACCGCTGTCTGTGCGCACCATAAAGCCCTGACCATCATAGAAGGTGATATACGTGAAGTTGCCCCACTGGGCGTCGCGACTCGATGTCCAGGTGACATTGCGGCTGAGCATGTCTACTTCCGCAGTTTGCACAGCAGGTCCACGGTCCGCGGCGGTTAAGGGGACGATTTCGACCGCTTCGGGATCACCTAATACCGCGGCAGCGACTGCCCGGCAAAGGTCAATATCGAAGCCAATGTTACGTCCATTTGCATCAAGATAGCCGAATCCCAGCAGGTCTGTCCGCCCGCCGCAAACCACCTTTCCGCGTTCCTTAACACGTTCCAGGATTTCACCGCGGCCGATTACTTCGCCTTCGGGTTCTCCGCCGATGCTACCGCAGGCGGATAAGACGATCGCAAATACAAATAGAAGGGCAAGAATTGTAAATAACTTTTTCGACATTTTTCTCTCCTTTAGTGTGATAAATGAAATGGATTTGGATTCATACTACGTGTGGGTAATGTCAGTTTATTGTTTGTGGTAGCAGCACCTCCTTAATAAATGCAAGGACCAGTTGTACTTGTAACTGTCAAGCGGATATTCAATTGGTTGAACTGCATTCAAAGTTGTTTCGGCGTATGATCTGGGCGGTTTATGGGTAGGCATGGATTGCGATCCGTCTCACACCCGCCGCGTTATGTGCGACCTTAAGTCTATTATATGGAATAAATCGTTATCAGGCAAGGCTATTTAACGATTTGGCAAAATCGCAATTCGCAATTCGAAATTTTTATCCATTTCCCAGATAACTTAGCTCAGCCCACGGTTGTACAGATATCAGCGAATGATGCCTTAGTTAACATCGCTAGAGCCAGAGGTGATAATTGGATATTCAAGCCGCGTTTACCGCCTGAGATATGGATTTTGTCCTGTGTACGAGCCGATGAATCTATCACCACCCGGAAACCGCGATTGATAAGCGCTAAAGGAGAAATGCCCCCGGCTTGCAAACCTGTTAAACGTTCAGCCTCTCGCTCTGTTGCCTTGACAACTTTCTTTTCCCCTAAAACTTGCGCCACAGCTTTTAAATTGACCTCCAGATTTCCCGGTACAACAGCCAGGATAGTTTTGCCCCTGCCTTTGCGAGTAAGCACGATCGATTTATATACCGTGTCTATGGGAACGTCTAACAACCTGGCCGTCTCAAGAGCGCCCAGTTTTTCAGGAGGCAGTTCAAAAGCGGTGTATTCAATCCCCCGCGCATCCAATAAACGCGTGACGTTTGTGGGTTTCATTTATTTTATTAAACCTATCTACCTCCCAGAAGCACTTTGGAGTGCGCAAGCCATGCTTGCGCCTTTATGATACCAAAGCTGAAGCATGGCTGTCATGCTAGGGGTATGATAAGCACTCCATATTTGTTTTGCTCTCCCAAGCAGTGCTCTTTACTGCCCAGTGTTATTCCTCCCCCGCCAGGATGTGTATCTTCTTCCACGGGGGAGCGTTGCTCTCCTCCGCCATAATCGTGCGCAGTTCATACATCTGATCTCTAAGCAAAGCCGCTTTCTCGTATTCCATATTTTGGGCGGCGCCTTTCATCTCTTTTTCAATTTCCGAGATGATCCTCTTGAGTTCGCTCTGGGGTATGCCCCCTTTACCACCAACACGGTATTTCGTTTTTGTTTCAGCGACCGCCCGAACAGAAAGCTGGTCGGTGAGATCGCGCACTTCCTTGACTATCCCAACCGGTTGGATGCCGTGTTCTTTGTTGTATTCGCTCTGCTTAGCGCGCCGTCGATCGGTCTCGTCAATCGCACGCTGCATGGAAGCGGTGACATGATCGGCGTACATGATTACCTTACCTTCAATGTGACGTGCGGCTCTACCGATGGTCTGGATGAGCGCAGTATCGGAACGCAGAAATCCCTCCTTATCCGCATCCAGGATCGCGACCAGGGAGACTTCCGGGAGATCAAGCCCTTCACGCAGTAAGTTAATCCCCACCACCACGTCGAATACTCCCAGACGAAGGTCTCGCAGGATGCTGACTCGCTCGAGCGTATCTATCTCCGAGTGCAGGTAATGCACCTTCAACTCCAGGTCCAACAGATAGTCCGCCAGTTTTTCTGCCATACGTTTGGTGAGCGTGGTTACTAATACTCGTTGACCAACATCCACCCGCTTGTTAATTTCTGAGACCAGATCGTCTACCTGTCCTTCGATAGGACGGATCTCGATCTCAGGATCGACAAGACCTGTAGGGCGGATGATCTGTTCAACCACCTGGTCGGAATGCTCCATCTCATATGGTCGCGGCGTTGCCGAAGTGTAGATTGTGTAGCCCATGTGCTGTTCGAATTCTTCAAACGTGAGTGGTCGGTTATCGAGCGCCGACGGCAGGCGGAATCCGTACTCGACCAGGGTGCCTTTTCGTGACCGGTCGCCTTTGTACATCCCGTTGATTTGTGGTACGGTCATATGAGATTCGTCGATGATCAGCAGATAATCGCTGGGCAAATAATCCATCAAGGTCCACGGTGGGGTACCTGCCTCTCGTTGGTCCAGGTGTCGGGAGTAATTCTCGATCCCCCCACAATAGCCGACTTCACGCATCATTTCCAAATCGTAGAGGGTGCGGCTCTCTAAACGCTGCGCTTCCAGTAACTGCTCGTTCGATTTGAAATCCGCCAATCGATCAGCAAGTTCAATTTCAATATCAGCTATCGCCTGCTTCAGCTTATCTTCTTCCGTGATGAAATGGCGGGCAGGGTAAATGTGAGCAGCCTGTAATTCACGCCGTAATTCCCCCGTTACACTGTCGAATTCAATGATACGTTCGATTTCATCTCCAAAGAAAGAAATCCTGTAGCCGTACTTGTCCTGATATGCAGGTACTATGTCAAGACTGTCTCCCCGCACACGGAATGTTCCCGGACGAAGGTCTAAGTCGTTGCGCTGGTAATGCCCTTCAACGAGCTGGCGCAGCAGCGCATTACGGCGGTAGATGTTTCCGCTTTCCAGATTGATAACTATCCGCCCGTAAGCTTCGGGACTGCCGAGGCCGAAAATGCAGGAGACAGATGCCACGATGATCACATCCCGGCGCGACATTAATGCGGTTGTAGCTGCCAGCCGCAATCGTTCGATCTCTTCATTTATATCGGCATCTTTTTCGATGTAGAGATCGTGGCGCGGGACATACGCCTCCGGCTGGTAATAGTCGTAGTACGAGACGAAATATTCGACTGCGTTATCGGGAAAGAACTCTCTGAACTCGGCGTACAATTGTGCCGCCAGAGTCTTGTTGTGTGCCATCACCAGAGCCGGCATCTGCACCTGCTCGATCACGGATGCGATTGTGAATGTTTTACCTGTCCCGGTTGCACCGAGCAGCACCTGATTTCTATAACCGCTCCCGATACCTTCAACCAGCTCGCGGATTGCACCTGGTTGGTCGCCGGTAGGCTTATACGGAGCATGTAGTTTAAATTTCATGACACCTATTTCCCTCGTTCCAATGCTCCAGCGTTGGAACGCAAACTATACACGCTCCGCGTACCATGATCGCCTTGCCACTCTTCAAACCATCATAGTTTTACGCAGAGCGTTTCACCCTAAGGTTACGACGCAGAGCATCGCAACCAGGAGGTGTGTATTACCTCGTTCCAATGCTCCAGCGTTGGAACGCAGATTATACACGCTCCGCGTACTTCCAAATGCATATAATGAACCACTCGCCACTCTTCAACCCATCACAGTTTTACGAGAGCGTTTCACCCTCAGGTTACGACGCAGAGCATCGTAACCAGGAGGAATGAAAAACTACCTACTCCACATAAATTGGATTGCTGTATATCCAACCGCGGCTTTGACCCTGATAATTTATGCGTGCTTCCACCCGGTATACACCCGGCTCGCTTGTTATGTAGGCGCTGTTTTTATGCTTGTGCCAGGTCTTAACAATCTCGCCATCCTTCAAAAGCCTGCATTCGGTCGCGAACGGTAAACAAATCTGAAACGTTATGCCTCTGCGGGAAGAGATTGTTTCTCCCATCCAGGCTGTGCGGTCCATCCCGTGGGCATAAAACCGAAAACCACGCGTGGAATAAGGCAGATCATACCCGATGAAGGCGCAGCCTCGTGCCAGAGCATTCAAGATCTGCCCCCGGTCGCTGTCATAGTCCCCGCTTAAGGGGCGTTGGATATAGAGATGGGTGTTCACAGCCCGGAAATGGAATTCATAAGGGAATATAGTGCGGTGAAGCGGACCAAAACTGGCTGGGAATGCATGCGCGTCGGACCCACCTATCGCGACGATACGTTTTCCTGCTGCCAGTAATTCGTCCCATTTCTGGAGAGTCTCCGGGAATGGTCCCCTTGCAACCCGCTTTGGGTTCAAGGCGTAGTAAATTCCACGCAGTTTGGATGTCATTAGCGATTTGAATTCTGACATCGCGTTCCAAAGTTCAATGCCGTTGAATCCATGAACGTTCCAATCAATCCATGAGATATCTGGCTCGTTGAACGCCGGGGAAACAGGATCAACTGGATGGGCGATGAACGACAAGCCGCCCTCCTCGCGCACCATGTCGATTAAATGTTGGGGATCGGGCGCGAAAGGAGCCAGTTCACGCTTCGATCCCAATACGAGCAGGTGATTTTTTTGCGGCTGTCGAGTCTGATCGTGGATTTCTTCTCCTACCAACAGCAGCACTCGCTGATCCCCATCGTTATAGTAACCTTCAGGTCCATTAACCAGGACATTATGATCGGTGACAATAACCGCGTCCAGACCGGCACGGATTGCAGCCTGGGCGATATCAGCGTGACTCCCGTGCCCGTC
>SDBT01004247.1_pt1 | contig 24401 bp, 30 predicted proteins | sample 2277101 | NCBI WGS metagenome assembly SDBT01 (sample SAMN10404973, study PRJNA504765) | marine sediment metagenome | isolation source: marine sediment core GS10_PC15, 103 cmbsf | place: Arctic Ocean: Southern Knipovich Ridge | collected 2010 | reverse complement strand
TAGCGTACTATCCACAAACAGTGTGCCGGAGTCTACGTCAAGGTCACCGGTTATTTCTGCACCACTAGCTGTTAAACACATGATCCTATTTAGGGCAGCGTCAACTTCAAAACACATTTTACCAGTAGTGTCAGAACTAAGTCGTTCGACAACAATTCTCCCAAGGGTGTTGAACGGTGCCGCTTGGTTGTTGTCCCCAAACTGAAATCTTATAGCCGGACCAAATGTATCGAGTGCATTAACAGCACTTGTAAGCCGAACAAGATTCAAAGCCTGCCCTATACCTGTATCGGCAACGGTTGTGCGTATAAAAAAACTGGCAGAAGAACTGGTAGCTGCTAATACGCCGTCAAGAGTCAAAGCCGTGTCGGTTAACGTCATGAGATCAAAGTTAGCCCCAGCACCAATAAATCTACCAGTAACCATTTGTATATCGCCAGATAACTTTACGCCGCCAGTTATATCAAAACTATCACTAACAGGAATTATCTCATCAGATATTAACTCAATCTTGCCATTTTCAGAACTGAGTATGAGATTGCCTTCTTCTGAATTAATAGTTAAGGTGGGTCCGCAGACTATCTCATTGTTATTGATAATAATATCATCTATAACAAGCCTGCCCGCGTTAACTGTGCCGGTAGTGGTAAAGGTAGCAGCACCTATACTTATCGCCGCACTGGAATATGTCACAACTACGTTCGTCCCAGTAGTGTCGAATGTCCAAACAATAGATGCCTGCCCTGCGCCCCATGTGGTAGTATTGACAAGGGTGGAGTCCCAGCTAAAATCGCGCACAGTCAGCACGATAGGTGCGGTGGCGGTATAGCGGGTAAAGGGGTGCATTTCCATTTACTTACGCCCCTTTAGTATTTCTTGTGCTTGCTTAATCACTTCAACAGCCTTGTCTATTTTTGGTTGCATTTCTTCAATATAAGCATCGGCCTTCTTTTTAACATCCTCCTCAAATCCTTCTGCTTTCAATTCCTGAAACGCGGTGTTTAGTGACGTTCTATAACCAACTAGCCATTGTTTTTGTAGTTCAATTCCATTGGCAGCTTCTTCTGGCGAGAATTGACCTAAGAATAAAGCCACATCTTTCTTAGCAATATTGCCCCAAGGAGAGTTATTCCGCATGGATGTATTGAATGAGACTATAGCGCCCTTAATGTCATCAACTTTAGTGTCTCGCATAACGCGTTTGATGTGCTGTGCCGCATCATCGTAATCACCAACAAGGACTTGCCGTGCGATCATATTTAAAGACAACGACCGTTCTGTGACTTTCTTTTGTGGTGTGCCGCGCAAAGACCTCATTATCTTGCCACCAACAATATCGCTTGCACTTTCGCCCTCCTTGCGCCTAAAGTCAAACGACCTGCCCTGCCAACGCGCGTAATCTTCTGTAAGATTGTTTTTGTTAAAGATACTGTCAAGGTTGTCTATTATTCCCTGCGCCTGCCGAAGTGCGGGGACGTCCTGTAGTAGAGCCTCCCCAATCGCTTCTGGCAATGTAGCCGTTCCGCTTGCTTGGTCTATAGCTAATGCGACGTTTGTTAGAGAATTAACCGTTGGCCCTGCCAACCAGTCACCTATGCCATAAGTGAAATCAGCCAGCATTCCGACTATACCACCATCCACTAAATCCTTAAGGACTGCCATAGCAATTTCACTTCTAGTCCCACCTTGAAGTTTTGATAGAACTGACTCATCTTTATTTAAGAGTTCGTCCCTTGCTATATTATACATCTCGCCCATCAACCATGTGCCAAGTATAAACCTTGCAAGACGTGAATAGTCACCTGTTTGAATTCCATACTTCAATACATCTTTGTAGATGAACCGCGTTTGGTCTGCCGACCATACCTTAAACTGCGTAGCCGCTTGTATAACTGGCTTGCGATTCCACCACAACCTTTTACTCGCAAGTGTGAGTGGGAAAGCAGAATCGGTCGTGGTTCTATGTAAGACCTCCGCCATAACATCATCAGGTATCTGGCCATCTTTAGCCATAGCGTCTGCAAGCTGTTCGTTACTCAAAGAAGTTAAAACTCGATTACGGGTTTGCTTTTGTGATTGACCTACTATAGTTGCCATTCGGTCAAACATCTTGCTTGTAACACCTTCTCGCCCGTCTAGTTCCATGAGTCGTTTTACATCGGATTCTAGCTGCAACTTCTTTACCAGTGCAATGTATGTCTGGTTGCCTCGTTCCGATGAAGCGAATGGCCTCGCTACGAATGATAACGCACCTTCCGTACCGGTGAAACCTTCTGATAGATGTCCATGTCCTAATACTGCACCACTTCGTATCATTTGCTCTTCAATGTTACGGGCCGATTCCATCCAATGATTCAGGAATGGCGGGTATTTTATATTGGCTCTTGCGTTTGTGAATAATGTACCATGAGATAAGCCTTTGGCGTATCTATCAAGAATATTCCTTGATATTGTAAGTGGAGAGAATGCAAGTTTGCCTACAAACTGCGCCGTTCTCGCTATCCTTGCAAATTTAACTATTCCTGTGTCCGCACCCGATAGTCCATATTGAGCCTTTAGGTATTCATTCAGAGCATTTGCTTCGTTATTACCGACGTCAACTCGTATCTTAGCCATATCAACCTGAATATCTTTGAATGGGAGAAGCACTGTACCTGCATCAGTTTTAATATCTTTCAGTACGCCCCATTGTCTACCAGCTTCAATTTTTTCCCATGAACTCTCGATGGTATTTGAAAGTATCTTGTCAAGGTTCCAGTCTCTAAACTCATTGCCAATCTCTAGTGTTCTTGTTCCTTCGATATATCCTTGTTTGCCAGAGATAAGCCCTTCGCGATATTGTTGTAATGCAATAATAGCATCATCTACTGTTTTGAATTTACCATCATTAACTTGATTCTGCGCCCATGCAAAGACTTGGCTTGATTTAGGTCCGTCACGCTCTGCCTCTTCTAAGAACGCCTGACCTTTTTTGTTTAAGACTTGTGGAAACGCCCTACCTGTAAGCCCTCCTCGTCTTAGCCCAATATCCATCGCTTCCTTCTGGATAACGTCAAGCTCTTTTTTGATTAACCTTGCACGTTCTACTAATCTATGTGGTTGTCCTGTCTCTAGTATTGCACCATCTATAAGTTGTGCAATAATTACTTTCTCTGATTTATTCAGTCCCTTAACAAGAGGTTTGATATTCTGCGTAGTATTACCAACATTAACCGCTGTGCGGAAAGATATTTCTCTTAAATCTTTTTGAACCTTTAGTCCTGTTTTTCCCCATGTACCTACTGCGTCCTCTGCTCTGGCAATATTCCTAACAATGAATCGTTTGATTGTACCAGCCGGTTCTACAACAGGAGGAGTCTTAGCGTTACCGTCAAGGGCTTTGGATTTAGTGGCAACATTAACGATTTTCTGGTCTTCGTCGCTTGGTATTAAAACTTTTGTGCCTTTTTTCTTTTTCTGTTCTGGCGTTATTCTGCTTTCAATAAACTTTAATGCCTCTTTAGTTTCTTCTGCTGCCAATGCCTTGTTCTTTTCAGAGTTAAAGAAACCTTCTCTTTCTCGCATTAACAATTCTGGCGTAACTGGTTCTCCTTGCTCCGGCCTAAGAATACCCTTTTCACGCATCGGTTCTGCTGTTGGTTCATTGCCACGGAATATTTTTGTCGTTGCAAGATTAACTCCACCAAAGACAGTGAATACACCAGCTTCAACCAGAGCCTCTTCCTTAGACACCAAAACGTCTTCCCATTCTTGCAAGCCAGTTGCCGCCCTCATTATATCGCCAAGTCGTTCTTCGGCAAACTCCCCTAAGATACCATTAAAGCCAATCTTAGTTGTGGCCTTAGTCAAGAATCCTTGCAGTGTGCGTTCGGTTCCAGGCGGAGCATTTCTAACCCATAATTCTGCAAGGTTTTCTGTGAACTTATTGACGAAAGGAAATTTCTTAGCTAGTTTTCCTGTAAATTTTACTGCCTTACCTGCTCCCTTAACTATTTCGGTGCCGCTTATTTCTGATACATTCTCAATATATAAATCTGTGAATGACTTAGTAAGTGCTGTCCAGGGATTACGTTCTGCGTCTGCAAATACCGCGGCGCCATCTTCGGTTACTGTAAGTCCAGCGGTCATCCGTTCGACAGTACCTTCTAATATCTTCGGGACATTAACTGCTGTCCTAACAAGAGAACCAAAGCCTGCGCCAGCAGCACGAACAGCTAGTTTCCCCACACCTCTATTGGCAAGGTTCCCTAAGAATTTAGTGGCCGTAGCTTTTGCGGCAATAGAACCCGTCTTAAATAGTGGACCTGTCAACATAAACTCAACTATAAAGGCGGGCATCTCTAATAACTGATTTGCGAATTTACCACCAAGGGTTTTATTTTGAGCTGTTTCAAGGTCTGCCATCCACTTCTCAACAAACTGCATAGCAATATCCTTGTCTTTCTGGGTGATATTGATAGACACTGTTACACCTGATGGGGCCGCAGAGAAACTTCTAGTTACTGTACCGCCTATGCCCTTGTTTAATACCTCTACATTTTTTAAGAGTTCTTGTATTCTGGTTATCTTATAAATTGACCCGAAAACAGGCAGTCTTTTTGCTATCTTGCCAACGCTTTTCATTTCCTTAAAAGTATCTACAAATCCCTGCTTTTCAATACTACCTTCCTGTTTAAAGATGTCGCGGTCTTCTTTTAAGTCTTGTGTGTGATTAATAAGGTCTTCAAAGACTAATCCTGCGGTTTCAGGTCTACCAGATAACGCTACAATATCTTCATCAGTTCGTAACTGTTCTTCTGGCGATATTATAGCAACACCAACATCTATTGGTTCCCCTCTGCTTGCCAGTTCTGCATTAATTTCATCGAGACGTATATCGGAACCGGCAGGAGATAATGCCGTCTCATCCTGTCTAAGTCGGAGTTGTTCCTCAATAGCCAGAAGTCTCTGCTGGTCGTCTGCCATTATTGTGCTTTCCTTATTCTAGCAGCCTCTGCTTGTAATTCTTCTATACTCAAATCTTCTACTGGTCTGAGTCTTTGTTGTTGCAGTTCTCTAAGAGTCTTACTCGGAGTTACAGCAACAACAGGTTTCCTCTCTCCTGCGGTTACTTTAGCTTCAAACGCATCAAGAGACAGTTCTTTTATTTTTCTAAAGTCAATCAATAAATCGGTTTTGATTCGACGTATATCACTTGGGGTTATATCTTTATCTTTTTGTGATTCTTTCCATTCATCGAGAGCATCTTCGTATTGATTCCTATTCCGCCATTCAAGATCAAACCGTCTTTCGTCCTCTGGATCGTCAAATTGTTTTAATCCAAATGGATCAAATGCCTGGAACCTTGGACTTATCAAAGATTTGCCATCAGCTTTAGCATCTGTCATGCCAGTTTCGACTAACTTAATAGCTACTAAACCGATATCATTATCAAATTTCTTTCTATCAGCTTCGTCTAGGAATGGCAGACTATCAAGAAATACATTCTGTATATCCTGTTCTGATATTTGTGCGGCTTTGAAAGCGGTTACTGCATTACTCATTTCAGACCTAACTAACGGATCTGATATTTCTGGTATATCAGCTTCAAGGCCTTCACGTATTTTAATAAATATACTATCTTTAACTAGACCTGCTTCATGTCTCTTATCAAGTTCAGGAGCATTTAAAGTACCTTGGTAATATTCACGAATCGTAGTGCTAGTTGTGGTATTGATTGCCTGTTGTCTATCGGCTTTTATTTTGGCAGTAAACCGAGATTCCGCTGTATTTATCGCGTTAAATAAAGTTGCTTGTCTTGTTTCTGGCATAGCTGGATTTTTGGCAAGTTCTTTTGCTATACCAAAATCACCATTAGTTCCTGATGCTAATTCTATAGCGGCATACACATCATTGGCGGAATCATTTGCTCTTAGTTTACCACCTGCCACAGATGCAATTTGTATATCACTAAGAACTTCTGCTGTGTCTTTACCCATATTATTACCATTGTTGGCAAAACGCCTAGTTGATTCTGCTATGGTTGTTGGGTCACCACTTCTAAATGAAGAAACCATATCACTCGTAAGAGTATCTATTGTATCTGTTCTTAATTGCCTTGTTGCATCAGTTAATGCGGATGCAGAGTTTAAAGCAGATACGGCCTGCGATTTAGTTTGCTGTAAACGACTTGCTTGCGAGGAGAATTTAAGTGTGCCGATCTGTCCGCTTACTCGTTCGTTTAACCTCTCTCTTTCAGCAACCCATGTCTCTTGTGGGTTCGTTAGTTTAAATGCCTTAAATTCTTCATCAGCAACAGTCCTGAATTTGTTGGCCGTAACATTACTATTGGCATCAGTCATTTGCTGTCGCTTCTCTAATATGCCAGAAACTAGATTTGCTCCACCAATCGCCGCCTGCCCTATCGCCGCCCCCGTACTAAGATTAGGAGCTTGTATATTAGCCGTTACCGCGGTCGATGGAGTAAAGCCAAGTCTTTTTCGTGCTGTTGTTATTCCGAACGTACCCATTATTTATATCCCTTTAGATATTCAATCACTGAATTTAAGGTCTAGGTGGACCCTCAAACCCAGCACTACCACCGCCCCCACCGCCGCCAAACCCTGTCAAGAAAGTAGTCCCTAATCCTGCTAATTGTGTGGCAAATCCTATATTAGCCCGTCTTGCCGCCGCCTTGCCCGACTTGAAGGCAAGTTCGCCTTGTAACCTACTAAGGTCTGCACTTGTCCTTGCTTGCTGTGCGGCAACCTCACCTTCAAATCCTATCAGGAGGTTTTCAAGTTCAAGTTCACTAGCCTGTTCTGCTGTGATGTCTACCGCGACAGGGCTTCCCGTTCCGCCCGCAGCACCTATACGAGCCTGAACCCTGCTCTTAATCCGTTCGGCCTCTTTGGCCTGCCGTTCCTGATCGAATCCAGACCGAAGTAATGCGGCCTTAGCCTCTTGTTCCTTGACTTGGGCGTTAAATTCTTCGATCCGTTGTTGGTTTGCGCCTTGTGCCCGTAAGCCTTTGGCCCCAGATAAATTTTCAAATAAACCACTCATTTGTTAATCCTCTCATACATCCATACATCGCCTAAATCTGGGCAATATTGTTCCATAAGTCCAACTTGCCTGAATCCAAAGTGTTCTATCATCTTCTTGGCCTGTGGAAAGTCTGTTCTTACTACACATTCAACACGCCTTATATTATTATCTTTCAATAGTTCTTCCATCTTTTCCTGTATAGCTTCAATCGCTATCAGGCCATGTACTCCCTGTTTTTCGCATTGGGCGGTAAGCATAAGCCATACCATGCCAACGCCTTTCCACATTACTACAAGCCCACCTATACCAACGATACTACTTTCATAAATAGCAGTGAAGGTATTGTCTTCGGGTGCTTCCATAAAGTGATAACCCTTAATAGCTATCTCGAAAGGGTTTACCCTTACAAACGCCATATCTTCCTGAGTACATTTTCTAAAAGTTACAGTCACCGGCCCACCTCGTCCAATCTAGCTACTATTGCCCGCACCGTTAAAGGTGTGGGGTCTGTTAAATCATTTGCATCAGCCGCATCCCTTGTCTGGCTACTTGATATTAAAATAGAATCTTCCAGGCTAAATCCACCGTCAAAACCTGATACTACTACATCACCGGTAAACAGTCCGTCAATTTCGCTGTTATTCTCTAGGGCGGGATCATCTAAATTGACTGAGTGCATATTATCTGCTTTATCGCCCTGTCGAATACTTTTAGAATCCAGAACACTTAGCACCACTTCCGGTATCTTCTTTGTTGTTCCGTGCGATGAACCTGCGCGAGTTTCAGTATCGAGTCTCATCGGCTTTACAAATGGTGTAAATGGTATTCCATAGTGAACTACCTTCGCCGCAACAGCAAGGGTTATGTCGCCAGCCACCACTACTTGTGGAGCAATTACCTGTCCATCAGCAAGGATAGCTACCGTTTCACCGTCAAGATGGTCACCACCTGAAATAACTGTAGCAAGTACGTCGTCATATATTACACCGCTATCAACAAAGTGTGCATCATCTTCATCATTGAATCTACGTGGAGTAAACCTTTCAATAGCCGTAATAGTACCCGCGTCTAAGGCCCTCTCTACCGATAACCAAATCTCATCCTCAGTATCGCCGGGGATTATCGCACCTGAATTTACCGTTCCGGTGGTAGGCTGTGAGGCGTAAGCTAATACATTCTGATCTCTCTGGTAGGTGAAGGCGTGAAGTGTACCATCTGCCATGCCAAACCAGATTATAGACTCCGGGTTCTTCTGCCATGCAAGCCATGTTATAGTAGAGGTGGCGGTGAAGTGTTCTGCCAAGACCGTAATCTCGTTGGAAACATTCTTTTGTAAGTCTGAATTAAACCCATATTCCAGGAGTTTCTTTCCCACGAAATCCACATAAATAATAGCATTGTTTATTTTTATTCCCTGAATATCAGCCGAACCGATTCCAGATTGCTCGTCTATCGTGAAATTAGTAGGCGTTAAGACTGTCCCCACTCTGTTGCTCTGTAAAGACCACGGGTTGCCGGTTGTTCCAAATACAATGGTCTTATCCACGGTATTGACCCACATAATCTCGTTACCAGTAGGTAGAAATACCGTGAACGCATCGGAATCAAGTGTTCCGGCATCGAAGTTCTCAAAATCTCCCACTGCGCCAAGCCATCCAGAACGTACCCCAGCGTATACCGCCCTATCGTTAAAGAACGTGATGGACTTAGGATAGCCCTGTACGCCGCTCCACGCTCCTTCTGCCCACCTCTTAGTCGCATCCTCACCGTTTGTACCATCCAAGGGAGTTAAGAGCGTACAGACGGCTGTGGTGGTGTTTGTGATGGAGTCTATCCTAAGCACGCCTGACTTTGTACTTGAATTTACGGTAATATCAGCACCGAACGCCGCCGACATACCATCTTCGGTTACTATCTTGTACTGGACATTATCTTCGCGCTCAATGGCGTTAGCAGTAGCCCTTAACTGAACATTCCTGTCACCATCCGCTATAAAGGTTCGGAAAGTCTCGTCGCCAAGTCCATCTTGATTTCTTATTATCCTGACTGTACCTGTCCACTTTCCATGCGTGTTAAATCCCCAACCGCCCTTTACGTCTATAAAGGCACTATCAGAAGCGCCGGTTGTTTCTGTCTTACTATCACCGAGAGATCTTGCATGAGTTAGTTCCATCAGCGAACCAACATGACCGGCCAAGAAGTGTGCGACCGATGAGGTTACCGTCCCAACAGAGCCTTTAGTTAGTGAACCAGCATAAGTCATTGTAACATCATCATCATTCTCAATATCGTTTCTGACTAAGAACGGGCCTTTGGTGAATATGATTTCATCCAGCGAGAAAGTTGTTACACTTGTTCTTGATAGTTTTCGTGGCGCATAACTAACATGCGTAATCCATATCACATCGCCAACCTGCTCAAATTGAAGTTGGGGGAGATCGGCTTCTAGGTATGGAGTTGCTATCGGTGCGCCATCACCGTCAAGCAATGCCCCGTCGAAAAAGAAACTCATAAACAGGTTGCCCGCTTCTATCATATAGGCGACAGTTGACGAAAAAATGAAGGGAATCATACGAGTCATTGACATATCCTCCAAGGTATGGTACAATTCAACGAGCCGAACAGATATTGGGTCTGAGCGGCTCTAAACACAGTTTTTGAACAAAGGAAAAAACCATGTCTGAGCCAACTATAACAAAAAGATGCTGCTACTGTCAAGAAATTAAACCTCTTGATAATTTTTATCGAAACAAAAATGAAAAAGATGGCCACGGAAGAGCGTGTAAACCATGTGCAAGAGAATACAGTAAGAACTTTTCGCAATCCGAAGAAGGCAAAGCATATAAAAGGCGGTGGCAACAAACCTCTGAGAAAGGGAAAGCTTGGCATAAAGAATACGAAAAGACTGATAAATGCAAACAATGCCGCAAAGGCTACAAGAACATAAAGGCCGGAAAAGAATCTGCCCTCGCCGCCACGAAACGTTGGCAGTTGTTGCACCCAGGAAGAAATAAAATCTACAATGCGATCAGGGGTGCCATTAAACAAGGCCTGCTGCCGCGAGCAGATTCCCTGAAATGCTCTTGCGGTAAACAGGCAGAGCTCTACCATCACCACAAAGGATATGAGCGAGAACATTGGTTTGATGTCGTTGCTGTTTGTCGTGAATGTCATATTGGTATCCATAAGTTATTGATAGGTTCCGTCGCCGTTTGATATTGCCACTAAAACTGTTCCTGGTCTTTTCTCTACTGGACCGTAAATTCGAGGTATAAAGTTTTCTAACCTTCTGCATAAACTTACGTACTTCTCGGTATCTGCCCTTGCGTCAATCTTTGGGCTACCTTCACCACCAGTTAGATTTACTACTGCTAGTTTACTCATTCAACCCTCTGGCATATCTGTCGTATATCTGCTTGCGTTTGCCATATAAATCGTGGGTAGTCGTTACCCTCGTCAATCATCCAAATATCAGTGAAGTCCCAATCAACAAATGTTGCCTCTTGGAACATCGCAGAAGTGTTGGACTTTAGGACTCCCGCTACGTCACCATCATTGCCAATATCGTCTAAGTCAAGTACTGGTATAATATCATCATCCCAGTAATTGCTTGTATAATTGAAAGTTACGGCACCGGCGTCAGCCCCCGAAAGTCCACCAACGAACGGAATTGGCGCAAAAATACTACCCGTTATTATCATCGCACTATAACAATTAACAACAGTTTGAGTCCCACTTCCTCCGTGAACCCCAATTAAACCGCCAGTATTATTCAAGGCATTTCCGCCAGATGTGCTTATTATCGAACCACGGGCATAGCAATTTATCATATTGCCGCCAAAGAACCGACTTAGTCCGCTAGCCGTAAAAGTGCTTCTTGCAGATGTCATTATTACATCAGCCGAACATATACTCATATTGGGATTTGCCGTACTAAACATCCCGCCAACTAAGTTTAAAAATGTTCCTGAAATGCTACCCGAAACATGAACATTGGTGACAACAGAAGCACCAAGAGACTGTACTGCAAGTAAACCAGCCCCGCCGTCACCGACGTTGGTCATTGCCATATCTTTCAATGTTAAATTTTCTATTGTTGCAGCACTTAACTTAAAAAAGAAACCACCAGAACCGCCAAAAACACCGGGAAGTGCTAATTCTATATTGCTTATTGTGAGAAAGTTACCATCAAAAGAGCCAGTAAAGGCATTGCTAGTATCACCAATCGGTTCAAAATCAAAACCTGTTGCGTCAATATTGTTTAGTAATTCATAGTCACCGTTTAGTGGATGACTACCCTCGTTACCTATCTTAGCCAAGTCTTCCATTGTCGATATGCCGATTTTGGTTGGGTCTGGTATTGGGCCTTCATAGTAACACGCTGCGCCATTGCCAGCGACGATCAACTCTGTCCCCGGTCGCTTCGTGGCATTGCCGTAGAGGTCGGCAAGCATATTCTCCAACTTTCTGCACCCGCCCGCATACGACTCAATATCAGGGCGAACATCGACCTCTGGGGTAACTTCACCGGAAGTAAATTGTACGACTGCTATTCTTGTCATGGTACTATCTCAAGATAATAGTTGTTATTGGTGACGCCGCAGAACCTTCATCATAAAAATTGGTTACTGTACTATTCGTAATAGTTACTGTTCCTATATCTGATTCACTCGTTCCATCCCAATATATCTCGCCTTGTGCTTCTGGCAAGTCATTATCAGCGTCGGGGTTTCCGCCGATCTGTAAGAACACCTGCACCCTGTATGTCTGCAAAGCACTGTCCGTTATCGCAGCGGGAAAGTCAGCGGTGTGGTAATCGCTGTCTACGATATTCGCCAACGGGACATCATACTTTAGAATATCCGCGTCTGTATAAGTATCGAACGTACTGTCAGTGTTATTCCAGACAAGATCATCGCTCTTACGCCATATTAAGACGTAGAAGGTTTCAGTCTCATCACCGGAATGCCAGAGTTCATTAGCCAAAAGTTGTTTTCTTTCCTGTAGACTTAGGGGTCAGGCTTCCAGTAAGGAAGGTCTGCCTGAATCCAGACCGCCTTCGCTGTTCTTTTGCCGCAAAATCGCCTGCCTCGTCGCTTACCACCGGAATTGGAGGTGGGTCAGGGACAGGAGGAGGTTTAATAGGTTCAATGTCAGGCGCGCCGCCAAGGAGGCCACTCATTATGCCACCGCCTTTAGGCTGTTGCCCTTTTTAATATTATCAGTTGCCCAAAGAGGTTGTAAATTTTCTAATCTCCAACACATTTTAAACTCCACATCATTAAAAGATTCATATTTAAAGAACGACACTGGAATGATATGATCCATGTGCCATTCGCCATAATTATCCCACGTCATACCTTTAGTAAATAGAGATTCCATTCTCTTCTTTAGTTGTTCTAAATTATATCCAACAATACTTTCCCACGGCCTACCATTTTTCTGTGAACGTAAAGAATACCTTATTCTACGGGATATATTAGACGATAGCCGAATGGTCGGGTTTTTATATTTTTTCGCCCACAATGAACGTGCCTTTTCTGGATTATCCCGAAACCATTTCTTTCTGTAATTTTCATAGTATTCCTTGTTTTCTCGATAGTGCTTATGGTTCCTGATTCGCATTTTTTCAATGTGAGCCAAATAAAACCTACGGTCTTTAGCGTGGACCCCATCTCTCCGGCAATCTTTACACGTACGAAGTCTACCTTGCTTCCCGTTCTTCTGGAAATCAGTAATTTCCTTTTTTTCGTTGCATCTTCGGCAAACCAACCTATCGCCACTCATAATTTATCCTTTAAATAAAACGACTGTTGTTCCAGTCGGAACTTCCAGAGTTGTTACCCTCTTGAGTTGCGATGGTTCTTGCAAGGCCGGTTAATGTTCTTATTTCGAGATTTAAGTCATCTCTTAGTAATTTTGTTCCAGAGCCAGCCCCAGCTAGTGGGGCAAGTAGTTTTTTAGCAAGTATCGCTATAAATAACTCAGTAAACAACGTATCCCATTCGGTCGTGGTACTTATGGTGTCGATATAAACAATATCAACCTCAGTATCGTTTGTTAGGATCGTATTGCCTTCTAAGACCCATATATCCGCTGGCCTGTCAGACCTTGGGTAAGTATAAGTGCCGGACCAGTTGAAGTTTATATTCCTTGTGTTTACTACTTGGTTCTCAACCAACCTTAGAGAATTTGCAGGTATGTCATAGTTAAACCCAAAGATATTCGTAGGTGTTGTAGTGGTTACAATCCAAAACGTATCTGTGGTTGCACCAACGCCCGGTTCATCGTCTGTATCACCGGATGTATGAGCTAAAATACACTGAAACAGTACCGCGTTATTTACTACTAACTCACCTAAAGCATAATCAGTAGCAGTTACCCAAGCATCTACAGAAGAAACCAGTACCCACTTAACAGCAGCAAGGTCAGTGTCGAAATCATCCGATGTATGCGCTTCGGCAGCCTTGTAAAGCAATGCACTCTGAAATACATACTGATCGGTTGTATAAATGGTATCTGTCAACCATCCACTTACCAATCTCAATCTCACCTTAGCAAACGGCCATTCGTATTCACGCAAAAGAGCATCTCTGGTCTGGTCGAAAAACAACAAACACTTAACACTCTGGTTACTTGTCGTATCGCCAAACGTAAATGATGGTCCAGCGATTTTAGCAAGACTCTGGCTACACAAGGCGACTTCTGGTTCTGTAAGTGCCATACTATGTCCCCTTTATTTTGACTTGAAATTCCAGTTCTGCATTATCATCAGCATTAACCAACCATGCTAGAGACGTAGCTTGTGCCTGAGTAAGTTTCAGGGCGTTCATCTGCAAACCGTCACCATTTGTCTGTGTATTAAACCTTACTTGGTCGGCTGTTGTATGAAACGTCACTTCTTCTTCTATTTCTGCCATGATATTATCCTAACGGCTTATCGCCAATAAAACCTTCAATATATACAACTACCGCAGCCTGATAAGACCCACCAGTGCCTACGCCTGAAACATCCAATGCTTTTTTATCAGCTACTTTCAATGGAGCCTTAAAATCTTTTGAGAAAATGCCTTCACCATTCGACTGTAACTGGATAGGCCCAAACAATGTAGCACTATCACCACCTACAAGTCTCAAGGCAGCATCCACAATAATTCCTTGCGCATCTTTTACTGTACTCATTGTTACATGGGTCACATATATTGCACTGCCGTCTCTGGTTGGAGCCGCTTTTAACTCCGCTGCAAGACTACCACCTATAAAATTACCGGAAGTAAAGTTAACCGCAAAAGGCGGCTCTTTTTCTATTACGTTTTTGCCTGTTAAGGCCGGTGTTGTAATCGCCATCTAAATCTCCCTGTAATTGTAGTGCTTACAGATAATTGCCGGGTCAATCATCAACTTATACCCGGCTTCTCTTGCTGTTCTGCTGAAATATTCGTCCTCGCCCTCGTCATAAGCTAAACCATCTTCGTCGATAGCCTTGTATACTATCTTGAACCAAGGCCGTTCCATCTTTTCAAAGACTTCCCGTTTAATAAGAACCGTAGAACCGCCAATACAAGTAGCTTCTGTTAGTCCATCGGGAAGTGTAATATCTTTATTTTCCCATCCATTGTCAGTCTTAAACGACCAGCATGGAACATTGGTACACATCGGATAAATACCAGCTACGATAGGTAAGTCGTAACTTAGCAATCTTTGTAATGTTCCGTCAGGAGGAACAACGTCATAATCCATGCAGTATATATGGGTTACGTCCGGGTCTTTCAGGGAATGATACGCAAAGGTACTTCTACCTACACCACACTCTCTTGAAGCGACATACCCCCACTTAACGCCGGGGCGCATTGCCTCTGCTGAACAATACGCTGCTGTACGCACGTCTATTTCATGGTTCTTACCTACTGGTACACCAATGACTATCATACCGGTTGTCCAATAAAATACTCGCCATAAATCGTAAACGCAGACGCGGCAGAAGCAAATACATCCAATGCCTTGTTGTCTATTAGCTTTAGTGGATTCGGCCAGTTCTTTGTAAAATTACCACCGCCGTCAGCCTGCATCTGGACGGGACCGAACAAAACAGTAGCATCTTCATCCTGCAAAGTAATAGCAATATCCGCTGTACGCCCACTGATTGTAACGCTCGTCAGAAAAATCGCCTTACCAGCACCCGGAGTAGCTACAAGTTCTACTGCCGCACCATTAGCATCGTCTTCGTCGTTGTTAAACGACAATGGACCTGTTCTTGATACTGGCATCTGACCATCACCAATTAAAGTTGGTGTTGTAATTGCCATGATTTATTCTCCTGCCAATAATGTTTCAGGGTAAGCCGCCTGATCTAGTGTGACTTGACTTGCTGGGTTTACAAATTCCCAGTCAATAATACTCGTCTTTGTCCCACCGAGAACCGTAGGGTCTGTATGGGTTGTAGAATTTCCCACAGCCGTTACCCCATTCGCGCCCGGCCATTCAATACCCGTATATGTCCCGCCTGGGTCTGTTGCATCTGTTACTTCTGTTGAATTGGTATCGGCAAACAGCAAAGCCATCTTCCGAATATCCTGTCTGGTTAAAGGGGTTTTACTGGGGTTATTCATAAGATACCAGTTGTACGCCCAAAACGTAACTGTCGTAGTTGCCATGTTTTACTCCTTAATCAATTAAATTACCCTGCTCGTCGCGGGGCCATGTATTTAGTTTTGGCTCACCAAAGAGCCGTTTCATTGTGTCGTAATATTTTTGTGTTACTGGACGGGGCGAATCGCCCTTACCAGCATCGGTTTTCCTACTTGTCATTTGCTGTCCGTCTCTGTCGGTATAGCCGGCCTTCCAAGATCGCCGATTTACTTCCTCTCTTACATTACTTTCAGATTCAGTAATAGGAATTATTTCCATCTCGGCGTTTTTTGCGCGCTTTAGGATTTGCATCTTTTAGCGGCCCTTTTTACCATATCCGCATCAGTAGTTGGTTTAACTTTCTTGTCTTGCTTTTCTTCTTTCTTTTTGTCTGCCATTATAAATTCCTTAAAAAAGGAAGGAAGGTGACCGAAGCCACCCGCCTTCGTTAAAATTAAATACTGATCTGTAACATTACCATAGGCATCGTACCAGAACCGCCTTCAGTGGAGTCAGTAATGAAACCAGCAACCTGATAACCATTCTCAAGCGTAATAACATCAACGCCATTCACGGAGTGGTCGCCAACAAAAACTACTGTCCTGTGGTCCTGTGAATCACCGGGAGTGGCATCAGCGCCACCGGGGGTAAGAAAGATAAGTCCCCAAGTCTGAATCCAAAGATGTTGGCCGGTAGTAGCCGGAACCAAAGGTAGGCCCATAACAGACGCAATGCCGGGGTCGGTATGTGTGAGATACCCATAAGGATTTAAGGGTAACTCATTAAAGCCAGCCGCATGTTCAACGGCAAACGGATGGTCAACCTGTATCACAATAGTTCCAGTCGTAGAACCAGCAATGGCACTATTACCAATAACTGTCCGCTGTTCAGTAGCCGCAGCACTTACACCGTGACCAACAACATACTGTGCACCTACAAGTTCATCTTCAAATATACCGCCTTCGTCAAAGGTTTCACCAGAGGTTACTGTAAACAGAACCGACCTATCTCCAATATTGATAGTCTTGGTATGGTTCGTGTTTAAGAAATCCGATAGATCTATTGTTGCGGAATTTACAGCACCGAAAGTGGGCTTCATGGTATCTTTGGAACGAGCATACTTAAATACCTTGCCGTCCCAAGTAATACCACGAGTACCCCAAGCAAATCTCTGGGTTGTTTCTTTGACGTAATACCCTAAGTTGCTGTCGCCGGTATGGTCAACTGGAACCGCAGGCCAGATGATTGGATTAAAAGGTAATTTTCCCTTTGTACTCATAATATGTTCCTCTCAATTAGGCGGTGTCAAGCAAAATGCCGACAACTGCGGGACCCTCTACTCTAGTTGCGCCAATACTCAGAGTAGAGAAAATCTGAGTACTGTTTAGCAAGTCGGGGCGAATATCAATACTGACATTCGGTTCCTCGGCTATTGCAAGCACGATAGCATCCTGCGCGTACGCATAACACTTTGTTGCACCTGTATCGGTGTCGTCGGCAACAAGTCTTGTAGACTTGATGAACTTGAAACCCATATAGGTATCTATCTGACCCTGAGCGAGAGCTTTGATAGTATTGAAATCCGAACTCTTAACCTCAGTTGTGTTTAACAACTGGTTAATGTTGAACGGGTTACAAAGGAAATAACGCTGTCGCTCATCGTCGATTTCGGCATCATCAAGGAGCTGTTTGCAGGTAAGAAGTTTTGCGATTGTCAACGGGGTTTCCGTCTTGTCAGTCCAGTCGCTTCCTGCCGCTGCAATAGTTCCATCCGATTCGATAAGACGACTTTCACCAACATCATGGAAGTTGATGGTCGTAGAACCTGTATGTCCGCCTCTGGTAGTACCGCCGAGCGTGGCAATCATTACATCGTCAATCTGGCGGTTCAGGGAGAATACTTGGTTCTGCGCGTATGGTGATTGTGGGTCGATAAGCATTTTCAGCTTATCAGGCTTATCAATTATGTCGGCGGGAACTACATAGTCCACCATCAATAACTGACGCCTTGTGTGGTCTGCATCGGAGATAGGAGTTGCACCATGTCGCGCACCGCGCGGCTGGGCATCCTTTGGTCCAATCCTTTCCACAAACATTGTATCACCTGTGACATCTTCGGGTCTGGCTGTTATCCTTAGTTTCGCCGGTTTCTGCTGCGAAAGCATAAGGATATTAGCCTTAACCTGATCGACAAAGGCAATGGGTATCTGTTGACTCATTGTACTGCCTTTCAATTAAATTAGTTTTGCTCGGAAAAATAGTCCTCAACGAGAGGGTAATTCCTATCTTTGTTTCCGGGCCTTTTAATTAAAAGGTAGTCCGACTTCCAATCCCTGTCTGTGGCGTTTAGGTATTCACAGGTTCGGGTTTCATCAATTTTCTTATTGTCATTATCTTTTCGGCAATCTTCATTCTTTGTTGCTTTGTGCCGTTACTATATAACGGGTCTTCCATAAGTGCGTCAATCTGATCTTGGTAGACACTAGGCGTAGGTATAGCGGCAAAGCCCGGAGGCTTGCCTTCTGCGAACTTCTCGCCAAGGTTTGCAAATGCCCTAATAATGTCAGGGTCATTGCCAGCCTTTTGTACTAGCCGTGCCTTAAATTCTTCGTCTATTACTGACTGACCATTTACCATAGACGTAACGGCTTCATCCATAGCTATGTTGCCAAGGTGTTTCTTCTGCTCGAACGCTGCGCCCCAATCAGTAGCAAGTTTGGCCGAAAGTTCAGTTGCTTCGGTTTCTTTCGCTTGTGTCTTAGCCTGTATACGGACAAGGAAATCTTCAGCAAGTTCTTTGACAATATTATCAGCACCCTTCTGACTGACGCCGTTTTTAAATAACCTGTCTTTCCATTTGGTTACTTCTGCTTCTGGGAAAAGCTTAGCAGCAACATCTTCCGGGAAACCTTCTGGCATTTTCAAATCATAGTCTGCCGCTGTTTCAGGTCTGCCGCCAGCCTTATGGTATTCTTCCCATTCACCTTCAGTAGAGGCGTCTGTTGGAATAGCAACCACATTCGCACCGACCATCTTCTTCGTGTTTACAAAAGACTTTGCTAGATCGCCGACACTCTTAAACGACAGGAGGCTCTTTTCTTCCCTTATGTCTTCGCCGAGCGTTCCCTGCCATCCTTCATTTAGTACACCATCAGTACCGAAGAACTGTGCTTCTGCTGGCGGCGTTACCACTGGTTCAACAGCGGGAGTAACCGGTTCTACTACTGGTTCTGCTACTACTGCCGGTTCATCAGTCATGCTTCACCTCCTTAAACTGTTTCATGTTTTCGGGAGCGTCCAGATACTTGATAGCCGTGGACTTCCTTACCTGAACCGTAAATGATTCGGTTCTTGTGTTAGGGTTGTTCTCGGCGAATACCAAAGCAGCTTCGGGGTCTTGGCAGAAGTACGGACCCCTACTGTTCTCGACGTACAATATGTTTCCGTCACTGTCCTTTCTTATTTCACCTTTGTCCTGGTTTCTTTCCGGTGGATGTCGCCGTGGAACCTTGGTAGCGTCATAGGCAATAATCTCTATAACCTCCACATGGCCTCGCGCAACATTTTCACTCTGTTCTATCTCTTGATACATTGTCGGGGCCTTGGTAGTCTCTTCCGAGGTCTTGGTAGTCCCATTACTCATTTTGTTCCCTTTCTGGTTCTGTATTATCAGTCTCGCCCATCTCGTCTAATGTAGATAGGTCGAGTTCAAGCCAATGGTCTATTTCTAACATAACTGCTCTTGCTCCTTCATTAAAAGCGCTCTTGTCAGGAGAACCTTCAATAAATGTACTTCCTTTTTTCAAACAAAACACCGACAAATAAGCAAGTACCCTCTCTCCACTGGAACTCCTAAAAATTTGCAGGAAGTCGCTGTTCCTTAGTTTGATTTTTTCGTTCTCTGTCATTTCTTCTTTTCTTTTGCCTTTCGTCTATTTTGTGCCCGTTTCTTTTTTGTGTGTTTTGGCATTGCTTACTCCTTTCTAGCCCACTAGGGCTTCTGCTGGTGATCCTTCTTCTGGAGCCTTAGTTGATGCCTGATATGCCGGACCAGCAGCCAACGCAGTCTGTAACGCAAGTTGCTGTTGTTCTTTTAGTAACCTTGCATCACGTTTGGCCTTACGCTGTTCTTCTGACGCCATATCTTCTGTGTTGACTCCGAGGTTACGACCAAGACGCATAATAGCATCATCAGAATCAACATTATCGGTTGCGCCGGGGAATTGAGCCTCAAGTTCGCCAACAATGAGTGCCCACTCCTGAAACGCCTTGCTCTGCTGACTTCTAAGTTCTAAGGCAAACGGGCCTACGAAATCAAGTCCGAAGTTTACTTCACTAAGTTCTGCCGGTGGTTTCTCAACCTCACCATTTCTTATAAGTAGAAGTATTGATCTTTCTACCATCGGTGCAATCTGTTCGTACCATATACGGGCTATTGGATTACCTATCTTGGGCCACATACCGCGTACCCGTTCTCTTATTTCCAGTGTAGTACGCCTGTCACCTGTAAGATCGTCGATTGGATTGAACGCATTCTTGAAATAAGCTCTGTCAATAATCCCAGTTTGTCTATCTAAAGACTTCTCGGTGATGTTGAAGTTTCCATTAAGGTTCCCGTCAACTGCTCTACTAGATGGCAATTCTCTGACTTTATTATTAGCACCGGGGAAAGTTCTATATTGACCATCAAATGATGCAAGTGTTTCTCTTGCGGGGTTTGCCCACTTATTGCCAACCTCGTTAAAGTCTCTGTTCATTCGGTTTAAGACTTTGATCTGTGGAAGTAGTTCTGTACTTATCCCACGCCCGTCCTTCTCGTGTGCCGGGCGCCCCCATCGTGCGGTGTGGTATGGAAACTCCAGGTAACCGCTTTCAAGAACGATCAACTTCTCCTTGACATTTACGACCTGTTCCTCCCAAGGCATATTAGTATTTACCCTCGTAGATAGATTTGGATTCAGGAAGTCTCTTGGCTTTATAATATAGATAAATTCAAATCCGGTGTTTACCTTCTTGGGGTCTTGAGTAGCTTTTATAATGTCAGGGCCAGCCTTGTCCTTAAACTCATCAATCGCCTGCTGGGGAGTATACTTTATAGATATGATAATCCCATCAACAAGTTTCTTGCTGTTTTCTATAAGCTGGTAAGTGCCTATCTCAGAACTTCTATAGTTCAGACCTGTCTTTACTGTCCATTCGGAAAATATACTTGCCGGACCAAAATGTATTAGAGACCTTAGAACATCATCAAGTTCTGTTATAAAGTTTGAGTTGAATATCCGATCATGTGCAACCTCAGTCAGCATCGAAATGTATCTTTGTATGTGGTCGGGTAGCTTAGTATTATTGCCAACCTTTATTGCAAAGAACACCTGTCCTGCCGGAAAGAGAATATGCTTTAAGTTTGCTACCATATCCTCAGCATCTAACATCGGTGTAAGGTCGAATATATGTCTTGTACGTCTTGTCCCTGATTCAAACTCAGAAGTTATCTGGACGTATGGATAGACAAAGTTCGAGGTATCCTGCCAGAGATTTCTTATATTGCCCTGTGCAGTCAACTCTACATTTCTCATGTTAATAATTTCTTCTGCGGTCATTGTTAATTCCGATCATATTCATTATCTACTTCTTCATAGGATTGTGTCTGATACCTTGAAACCGTACCAACCCTGTGTCCGCTACACGCTACGATTCCATAGTTGAAGGCGTTTCTGAAATGCTCTTGTTTGTCTCCTGTTGGACGATACCTATGGACTATAATGTTCCTTCGCTTATCTTTCTCCTCAAACCTTGCACAGTTACAGCACTGTCTGGCAAACTCCTCTATCTCCGGGCATTGTCTTGGTAAGATTACCTTGCCCATAGAAAGAAGTCTGTGGGTCTGGTCGAATACGCCAGTACGATGGACCTTGACAACTCCAGTATTGTTATTAAAAGCAAAATCTGTGATCTGTGTATCACTGTACTCGCAAAGAAAAGTCTCCGGGTTTGTTATATTACCGCCGTGTTTTGCTTGATATGCTCTTGCCTCATCCTCATAAGGCCTAATATCTATCACCGTACTTTTTACACTATACATTCTGGCAAGGTCTGAAATTTGGTTCCATCCTTCTCGACCTTCTGGAATCTTAATCGCACGAAGAATTTCATATCTATCCTTCGGTAATTTTGTAAGTATCACGACATGCTTCACTTTTCCAACATCAACACCCATCGCACACGGGCCAGGATGTTTTGTTGTAAGCCCCTCACTATCACTACAACACGCTAAGACATCACTCTTGCGAAGTTTCTCGTTCTTATCTGAATAGGCCCGTCCAAGTTTTAGTCTGTAGACATCGGCAAGATTGCCAAAGGGGGGATTTACATAAGCATCTAATGTCTCTGCCGGGTCGTTGAATGGAGCCATGAGTTGACTTGCATGGTAGCCGTGCATATAGTCCGACTTATCAGGGTAGTCTGCAACCCACTCCCCAGAGCCGGGGCCATACCACACCGGGACTTCCCTGCCGCACTTATCACACCCTATATATCCAGTGCCGTCACGCCGTATCTTTACACAGCCGGGAAAACTCTTTTCAGCACACGTCCAGGTCTTACAGTGAAAACATTTCCTAAACCAATACCTTTGGTCGGATTGTTTAAAAATGAGATCAATCCCAAAATCTTCATGGGATGGATTTCCTAAATACACCTCGTGCTTATGAGGAGACATATTCATGCTTTCGATGTATTTGACGATAGCCTCAGGATCCATGAAATCCACTTCGTCGAATACACACTTATCACACGAAAACGCCGAAGTCTTGGAAGATGTACTCTCGCCGGTGTCACCGACCTTCTGGCTTAACCTTGCACCGCGAAGAAATAACATAGCATCACGAACCCTTTTAAGGGTAGTTGTATCGGTACTGCCTGCGACATTCTTTACATACTTACCTATCGAAGTTGGGTTTTTGGCTATGAGTGGCTTGAAGATAGATTTACTAAATTCACCAACCTCGTCCATATTTGGAAAGATGTGCGCTACTCCCATCTTGTATTTGCCGGTTATCATACCGTGCAGGTCTTTCAGAACTTCATCTATGGTAGCCCCGAAGGACTGCCTGGCCTTCATGTAACATATACGCCGGGCTAAGGAACTCATAGGCTCCTGCTGGTACTCGAAGTTCTTAAACGTAAACTTGCCAGCCTGTAGGCGGATTCCCCACTGCTCTGCCCAGTAACCGGCGTCGGCCTGCATCATAATCTGGTTTTCACGTTTAAGGTCTGTCATTAGTCGCTCTTTACTACTTCTATTGGATTAGCACATTTCTCTATATGTGCAAACATCCCAGCAAGCGTCTCAAATACAAACTCGTTGCCTGTTGTCTCAAATCTTTCTTTCGGAGAATCATAAACAATAAATCCATTCTCAGCCTGTCTTATTCTTATGTCCATTTTCTTTCCTTTATAATCTTTTATACAGTAAATAACAAAATAATATGTAAAGTCCTATTAGTAGCCATACCATATACCTTGCCGTAAAACAGGGTTATCTAAATTAGCCACCTTGTTTATATTTAATCACCATCAAGACTATCATCCCAATACAAAACCCCGCCAAAACTACAGCGGCCCCTAATCCCTCAAGTTCAGTGTCCCATCGTTTCATTATTCTTTCCTTTCTAACTCGCTAACTTCCAGACAGGTAACTTCAATCCTTCCAAATCATCCGTCAATAGTCTATATATAACCTCGGCATACTCAGGCGTTCCCTTCCACACCTTCACGCCGAGCAGGGAGCGGTTTAAATTTCCGCCACTCATAATCTCAGTCTTCTCGTTCGGCTGACCTGTCGGTCGCACAACGCCCACGGGCAAACTGTCAAGCATGGACTGTGACAATAGCCGTTCGGGTTCTGTCACACTTTCGCATTTTGTCACAGTAAATTCCTGTTTTGTCACACTTCGACCCGATTTCCTGTCACGGTTATAAGCCTGCCTGCATTTGTCACTGCAAGTATGCTTCCTATCTGAGCCTGTTTCTTTGCCACATCCGTTCTTACATTTCATGTTCTAATCCTTTCTTGTCGGGTATTGGTTAAGAAATAACAATCTCATTACCACCACATAAAACGTCTAACTGCCACAGCTTAAAGCCGTTAGCAACAAACTGACGACCTGGTTCTGTCGATGCAGCCTCAGCATAAAGCGAGTCATAGTCGCTCTTAGGCAGTGTTATAGCCCGCTGTGAGAAAGAGCCGTGGATGCCAACGAACTTAGCTATAGCCGTTTCTATCGCTACAAGCAAAGGTGTTTCTAGTGTCATTGCCACAATATACCCTTTCTGTCCATTATTGCTTAACTCCATATATATCGTGGGTGAGGCTACTGTATCATGCCCCACCGCCCCCATTGGGGGTTAAGGGGGCCTTGCCCCGCCCCTACCCTGCTTTAGCCTCTGACCCTGCGTTATCTGCCCCTGTGCTCGTTCGTGGCTTAGGCGGGACGCCAGGCCCCTTGTCGCGTACGAGGCGTAGTGCCTTCACCTGCGCACGGGCTTGGTCTAGGTCTGATTCGGACAGGTCAGAGGGCTGGTCAGTGGAAGTATTAAGCACGTCCTTATACGCTGCGTAGGTCTTGCCGTAGCCTTCAAGGTTGCGCGTTGCGTTGACTAAATCATTCTTGTTCTCGGCTACAAATAAGAGACGGAGGTGCTCTCGGCGTATATATTCGACCTTATCCTCTCCTTCTGACTTAATC
>SDBT01004246.1_pt1 | contig 24404 bp, 37 predicted proteins | sample 2277101 | NCBI WGS metagenome assembly SDBT01 (sample SAMN10404973, study PRJNA504765) | marine sediment metagenome | isolation source: marine sediment core GS10_PC15, 103 cmbsf | place: Arctic Ocean: Southern Knipovich Ridge | collected 2010 | reverse complement strand
AACCACTTCTTATCTATCTCTATTACCTTCACATCATAACACTAGGTATGAAGATAAAGGCTAGGAACGCCAGTAACACGACGCCACCAATTATGATAATTATGCAGTTCTTTAGGAATCTACCTACAGACATGGTATATTTTCTCCTCGCCAGTATCCTCGTCAATAGCTATGACGGTACGGCACTGGACATCACATGGTGTGTGGGCCTGAGATGGCAGTATACTCGCCAGTAGTATGCTGAACAGGCACCCTGCTGCGAAGCCTATTAGATAGGCTTTGTATATCTTTCTACTTGCTATTCTATCATGCATCACGCTCTCCTTTGTTAATAGGTGTCGCCTACTTACACCCCGGACGACGCGGGGCTTTAACTTTCCCTCTACTTGATTGCGACCAGTGGGCGAGAGGGAACTCCGTAAGCTGGAGAAGGATAGTACCCTACTGGCCTGAGCAAACTATTGATCCACATAGCCGGGGCCGGGTTCTCCCTGTGCCTCCAGCTCTATCATTTTAACTATGAAGTGCTGTGCCTTCTCTAAGTCCTGCACCCCATTCTTATCTTTATACCGCATGATGTACTTGATGGCTTGGGCCTGAAAATAGTCCCATTCAAACAAGCGCACTAAGTCCCAGTGTTGGAGTTCCTTACCCTGATAGTGTGTTCCACCTACCTGCTTATCATTTGCTGCCATTATCATATCCCAGTTAGCTACCATACCCCATTATACACCCGGACGGCTGCGAGTTAACCATTCATTGCAAGCGATACGCCAGTCAGGTGACTGTATGTCATCACACCTAGCTGTACTCTTTGCATCCCACCCCTTATACATCGGCTTGGCAGTACGGTTCAAGAAGTAGTAATTGTACTCAGCACTAGGGTTTTCCATGAACCGCTGGCAGTCCCGCATGAACCCACTAGGCTCCTCTGCACTTAGCAGTATAGGCTCAGGTACTACATAGGCTTCATCCCAGTGGTCAGGGTTGTAGTAGTCATTCTTAGTGGGCCTATCCCATAGCTTGTCAAAGTTCTTAACTAACTCGGGGTACACATGAAGGTTGTTGGCGAATACTTGGTAGACCCCAAGTGGTATCCGGGTGGCCACGCTTATGAGTTCCTGTAGCATCGTCATATGCACAACGTTCGCACCCAGCATACCCCAGATAGCATCATTGCTCCGGCTGCATACTGTCATGTCTAGCACTCCTTGGTCTGCCCGTAGGTAGATGTGAGTGTTGCATGGCTTGTCTCTTCGCTGTACTTCAAGGTCAGCGTCTACGTCCCACATACCAATCACTACCTGCCTATCCTTGGGGTCAGCCTTTAAGAGTTTAATGGCGGACATTATCTGGTCCACATCCCAGTGGTAACGCCATCGTCTACCATAGGCTCCGTGTATATGCCCATCATCCTCAGCATAGTCTATATATGTCTTGACGAATTTGGCTGGCCAGTTGCCATCGTCACTGCCAGCCATCATCCATATGAACTCCATTACATGGAAGAATGGGTTAGCATCCCGCAGGGGGTCAAACAATACCCTAGCGGTCGGGTCTTTAATAGTAAGCAGACTCGGGTAGGGTACTGTGTAGACAGGCCCATTGCGTGAAGTCCCTGCACGAGCCACCATTGGCATCGTTGTTAGTAGTTCGTAGAGTGCCTCTGGTGCTGTATTGGCGTTGATCTGGTAAATCATACTGTAACCCCTTGTTTTTAAAGGTAAAACCTAAGCCCCTGTGCTGTTCCAAATTTTAAGCCATAGTAAGGGTAGGGCCACCCCCTCAAAATACGTCACACGGCCACTGGTAAAGCGTCATGTGCCTGAATACCGTCTTTTACTGCGCCCTGTGCCATTTTTAACTCGCATGTACTTATCGTACTCACATAGACAGTTTTGCAGATCTTGGTTGCATATGTGCTTCACTATGTATGCAGCAGGTGAATTCTCAAGCCACGCCCTACAGGTGAGCAGCCCTGCCATGAAGGTATTGGGCGTGAACTTACGCTCATGGAACCAGCCCAAGCCACGGAGTGAGCCGGGGCCATGTGCGGCAAAGTCATGCCAGTCCAGCGCGTTGCGGAGGCCATGCCCATCGGTGTTCTTAAGGTCGGCTACTATCTGAGCGGCAAGGAAACTGCCTATGCCGTCCAGCCCCATTAGAAGGTGGTAGGCTGTGTCACATGAGCTAACCCCATCCAGCGGTAGTATCTGGTTGGCCTCCTCCAGTACGTTCACACAGTACAGCGCCTTTGACATCTTTATGCCATGCGTCGTAATCACGTATGCCCCGCCCCATATCTGCTCTTTAAGGTCTCTCTTTGTGTTTAAGATAGCCAGCATATCTTCCGGGCTAAAGACTAGCAAGGCGTTAGATATATCTGATAAGGTTTCCGGTAGGTTGAACAACCGGGAAGCTACAATGGCGAGGTCATAGTTCTTACCAAAGAATTCCATTGTGTAGCAGTTTCGTATCCACTTGGTGACCTTATCATTCTCCCGCCTTACGTTGCAGAAGTATACGGTTTGGAATATAGGGTCGTCACTCCATGGCTTTTCCATACCACCCTCCTTCTCCATAAGAACGCTAGTACGCTCTTCAATCCAGTACGCTAGTGTTTCTTTAGGCTCCATCAATGTATCTCCTGCTTTAGTGGCGAACTCTCGTACGCCTTTTTCCAGGCGACCCTAACATCCTTACGGGTCGCGCCACCCCACGCTGTCTTAGTAGTCTTTTCCACTACGGTAACAAAGTCGGGGTGATTGCGGTACAGACCATTGGCTCCCTGTGCCTGTACTTCTAAGGTACGGTAGGTGGAACACCCGCCCTTGGTGCCGGAGCCGTACTGGTTCTGACACCACTCGTTGAGGGTACAGCTAGGGAACCCAGCCCTAAGGAGCTGTAGGCTAACATCAAAGTCTTCCATAACTGGTAGCCTGTCAAACCGTATGCCGAGATCACGCAGTAACTCACTGCGATAGGCCAGCACCCTGAGCATCCGTATGTTCCAGCGGTACTGGTTGGTGTCACGGTTAGCCCCTTCCCTTGGGGCTAGGCTCATGTGGGCATAGCCGTCCAGCATGGATTCAAAGTCGTGCAGCCATGTCTTTATATCTTCGTCGGTACTGTTTTGAAACTTGGTGGGCTCGTCCTTACGGCGGGTAAAGAAGGTAAGGTCATCGTCCAACATTAGTACCTTTTCAGGTGACTGCTCCACGCACCACTGGCGGACAGAGCCTATGCCACTGACTTCAGGTTTCTCAATTAGACAAGTATCCCCCCACATCTCAAAGTACATGGGATACTCGTAGGGAGGTACTACTAACGTCACCTTCTCCCTAACATCAGGTGGTAAACCTAGGAGGGTAGTCTGGGTAGACACCCGCCCCAAGCTGGGGATGTAAATATTCATGCGGTTCTCCAAAGTAAAAAGACCCCCAAATGGGGGTCTTAATCTTACGCTGCCTTGCGAGGGGCTATTAGCCGATCGAGATACGCTTGCGCGCGATGTCGAAGGCTATGTCGCCGTAAGTTCCGCCAGCTTCCAGGAACGCTCCAACAGTCTTGCTGGTGAAGTAATGCTCGAAGCGAGCTGCGGACTTTGAACCCTTCTTTTTGGGGTTCTCTTTGACCAAGCATACCAGCTTGGAATCCTTGGGGTACAGGTCTTCGAAAGAGCTGCGTCGGACTTTCTTTTCTTTTGGAGCCTTCTCGGCTTCTGGGGCAGAATCTGCCTTTGGTTTTGCTGCCATCATCGTTCTCCTTATGATTGGCGGTTGGTGAATTAGTCATTATACCACAGAGCAAATCAGTGTGCAACATCTGGTTTTATGTAGCCGAGAGTACCATCGTCTAGAAGTATCCCGCAGACCCAAGTATGAGGCACTGAGTTTTCTATGAATTCTAGTATATCAATCTCTAACATTAAAGTGTCGTTTATCTCTATGGTGCCTGAGTCGTGATCAAAATGCTTTACTGCTTCTGGCGTTAATATGTGACATCTTATATACCCGTCTTTTTCGGTAAACACTACGTCACACCCTGTAGTGTCTAGAGCCTCTATTAACTTATCCCTTTCCATGACTTACCCCTTGCTTGCCAGCCCTTAGTATAAAGTCTTTTGCACCTCCACAACAGCGTTGAGTATATCTTCCTGCCTAGCTTCTTTACCTAGTAAAACCTCAGCGACCTGCACATCCTTAGTGTTCCGGGCTATAAGCCGATGCACAAAGACAGTATCGGCTAGTTGGCCTTGGCGATATACCCGCCGCATGGCCTGATCATAGTGTTCAAAGTTCCAGGTGATACCATACATAATCACATGGTTACAGGCTGCTTGGATATTCAGCCCATGTCCCATGCTGGCTGGATGGCCCAACAGGGTTTCAATCTCCCCCTTGTTGAACTTGTTTATCATGGCGTCGGCTGCTGCTGGTGACGCCCCGCTAAGGTTGGGGAAGGGGCCAAACCGTTCTTGTATCCTCTCCAGGTCATGTTTGTATTCGTAGAGTATAAGTTTCGGCTTGGCCCCTAATTCTTCCAGTAGTCCTTCAATGGCATCCAGCTTTTGGTCGTGTACTGGTATCCAGTCTGTACTGTCTGGTAGGTAGACCGCACCGTTGGCAATCTGCCTACACTTAGTTCCTGCGACTGCCGCGTTGGAGGCCACTATCAGGTCGTCTTGTATTAAAGCAATGAACTCATCCTCCACCTCACGGTATATGTCCATCGTCTTTTTGTCTAAGTCAATCATTATATCATTGAAGACTAGGTTCGGCATATCAATATAGTCTTCCGCTTTCATCCTCATAACCAGCGGAGCTATTAAATCGCTTATTTCATCAAAGGAACCGTCCAGCATTTTGCGGACATACGGAAGTCGTGGGTTGGGCTGATACATATATCTGTTGCGAAAGTGGGTGACGTATCGGCCAAGGGCCGCACCTTCGTCTAGAATATAAATCTGGCTGAACAAGTCTTCAATGGTGTTGGGCATCGGGGTGCCGGTTAGTATCCACCGCCGCTCAAACACATAGAGCCATCTCTTAATAGCCTTGAACCTCTTACTGGCCGAGTTCTTAAACCGGGTGCTTTCGTCTATACATAGGACACAGCGTTTGTCCATCCAGGTGGCCAGCCTATGCGGGAATGCCTCTGGGTCTAATAGCCAAGTGACGCCCTCGGGGTTGATTAGGAAAATATCTACATCGTCTTGAAGCCTAAGCTCCTTTTTGTCTCCATGAAGGATGGTATAGGTCAGACCATGGAATTCAATCCACTTTTGTATTTCGGCTGGCCAGACACTGTAGACAGGCCGTAGGGGAGCTATCACCAGCATACGGTCCGCCAGCCCCTGACTCTTAAGTATCTTGTAGGCCGACAATACCTCTGCTGTCTTGCCCAAGCCGGGGTCTTGGAACAGCCCCACGCTGGCCTGACCTAGTAGCTTGAGTATCGCCTTCTCTTGGTACTTATGAGGCGTAAAAGTCAACGACACGGTGGCCTTCCTTTATGTTATCCACTACATAGGATGGGTGGCCCTGATTAAGTAGGTTCATCCTCCTATAGTGCTGGAGCTTTTCCTCTGTCTTACCGGGGGCTTTAAACTCAATGAAGAAGTGTACTCCCTTCGGCCCAAGGAATAGGCGGTCTGGCCAGCCAGCATCATTTTGTAGTTCTAGCTTTAGGGTCGTCATCCCTTTGCTCTTAGCATACTTGACCGTAGCCTTTTCAATAGTACGCTCTAGAACTCGCAATGGGTGCTCCCGTTGTGGCGTGAGTATGGACACCAACGACAAGCGTAGCTTGGAGCCGGTATGAATAATTCGTCTGATTCTATCCGTTGTATTCTCTTGTCCCATGTATCTAGGTACTCCGTTATGTGCTTCTTTTCATAAATGCCACCTGTGTTCAGCCCTTGGTCTAAGTAGACGTTGGTTACGGTGACAGTGTCAAACTGTGGGTATTGTAAGAGAGCCGCTGGCCCGTACAGATCCCGCTGGAATACATGGTCGTCATACTGCCTACCTGTCTTCAGCTCCCATACGTTTAGCTGGTCGTCTTCGGCTAGGTGTATATCCCACAGGCCACGGAAGTAGCATTCCTTATCTTCCCAGCCGCATACTTCCCATTGGTCTGTGAATGAGAACTTAGCCTCAGCTACAGCGCCCCGTTCTTTTAAGCCTGTAAAGAACGGGAAGTATTGCTTATGGTCTATTTCTGGGTCCAGAAAGTTGGAGGTGCCATTTAGGAAGTCCTCAATGCTTTGGTGAATCCTACTGCCACGCTCTGCTGCTCCACCGGGAGGAGGCCTAGCAATCCTATCCCTATAGGCCAGCTTGAATTTACGTGGGCATCCCTTGTATGTTCCCCATCTGCTATAGCTATACGGTCTCATCGTACCCCTCCATGTTGTGCCAGTTATCACCAACAAACCCTTCACTACGCATGGGGACGTCAAACAAGTCTTGCTCCATGGCGTCCCTAAGTATGGCCATTTCGTCCTCTAGTTGCTCCACTGGTACGCTGATGTTTATTTCGTCATGTACTGTGGCGAGGTAATGGCTGTCGCTACCGCATAGGTCATCCCAATCTATTATACACTGTTTGGTCTGATCAGCGGCGCTGCCTTGTATCAAGTAATTCAGCAACTTATAGCTGAAGTCGTATAGCTTGTGAGGTTCTTTGTAATACTTTCTACCGCCCCATGTAGTGACGGCCTCACCCCGTCGTCCTACATGGGCTGTGTCTTTCTGTAAGTCCTTAACACCGGGGAAGGCAGCGTAGTATGCCTGACGGATATTGTATGCCTCCCCGTTGGGCCGACCTGTCTTCTTAGCTATGGCGTCAATGCCACCGCCGTACACCATCATGAACGCTACTATCTTAACGTCCTTACGGGGGTACAGAATGCCAGTGTTGGCCTTCATCAATTCCATGGCTGTAGCATGTGGATCTAGCATGGGGTTGTCTTGGTATCTACGGGCTAACTGCTCATCTTCAAAGTGGGCCAGTATCCTAATCTCTTGGCTACTAAAGTCCCGCTTAAGCCAGACCTGTCCTTCTTCGGGCAAGCAGTACTCCCTCATCATAGGCAGGGGGGTCAGCGGTTCTATAATATCCATCTCAAAGACATTGGGTACATTCTGGAAGTTGGGGGTGTTGCTGCTGAGCCGGCCTGTTCGTGTGCCTTTCTTACGGCCTGACTCGGTATGCTTGACTTGGTTCCATTCCGGGTGTACCCTGCCGTCAAGTTCACTAAAGGCCATCCATGGTTTCATGAAGGTTCCAATACAAGTGTCTAATCCTGATCTATATGCCAGCAGGGATAGTATAGTCTTATCGTCTACACAGAGGGCAAGGTTATCCTTGGCTGTAGAACGGTTGCCCTTGTCTGTGTATATCCATTCACTTACAGCCCCGGCCTTATCTAAGGCATCAGCCAGTTGCATGGGACTGCCTATGTTGAACTTGTATCCTAGCTGCTTGTAGATTAGGTCGTCTACCAGCGTAAGGTTCATCTCGGCTGTTACTATGTCAAGCTCTAGGTTTTCCCTGTCTATGCGTATGCCTCGCTGCGTACCCTCAATCATAATGGGCATCAGCTTACGTTCCCTGTCGTACGCTGCTTCCGACACCTTGGGCATGAGATATTCGTACAGGTCATGGGTGCGGTTGACGTCACCTATGGCGTAGGGTTCCACAATTTCAACAGGTGCCTCACAGATGTAGGCACCCCATGTCTTTTCTGTAGCCTCTGGCACATGGGCCAGTATCCAGGCTTTCAGCTTGTCCTGCTCCTCTGGTGGCTGGAACAGGTAGCGGTCAGCGCTCTCTTTCAAAGCGTAGCTGTTCGCATAGGGGTCTAGCATGTACAGGGGATACATGGTGTCATGTATCTTTTCCCAGCTTGGCCACTGACCACCAAGCCACTTCATCCCAACGCTAAGGTCAAACGGGGCATTGTGGAAGAGTACCTCGCTGCCATTGGCCATCATGCGCTGCCAGTTCCCTTGCATTCTAGCCCACTCGGTGACGTACTCCGTACCATAATAAGGATCTCTTATTGCTAGACCCACTGGCCGGGGAGGGTTTAAGATAGGGTTGCCAACGATGGCTTCTGTTTCAAAGTCTAACGTAATCATACTCGCTCCTAAGTAAGCCCCGTTGATAACCCAGAGGGCAAAGCTGGAGGGCCTACACGTCTAGTACTTGGCTTTCTTGCTTTTCTTCTTGGGCTTGTCTTCTTGCTGGCCGGACATATCGTACGGCTGTAGAGCCACCTGCATAGCCGACTCGTTAATGCTTTGAATCGCACCAAGCAGGTTGTCGGACAGCAACCCTGCCTCCTCAAAGTACACCTTGAACTGGGTCTTTGGGTCAGGCTTCAACATTACCTTGGTGAGCACAGCCCAATACGGACGCTGGGTACGAGCCGCCACGCTGTTGATGTACTTGCCCCAATTCTTGATGCTGGTTACAGGGATGGACATCATGGCCATTTCAGCGGTAGCTACCTTTTCAGGGTTATCAGCTACTGACTTAGGCAGCACAATGAGCCGTCGTCTTTCACCACACGACTTGCCCCGGCCAGAACCACTACCCCATTCATCATGGGGGCAACCTTCACAGGTTTCATGCTGCGGCTTCGGCACGTTGCTATCTGGGGCCAAGCTGTCTGACATTTGTGGGCTGGAAAGCGCGTAACAATCCGGCGGCACAATGTTATCAGGGTCATACTTGCTGAGGTACAGCACCCGCTCAAATCCGTATGCTGCAATGATGCACTCCAGCTCGTTATCTGGCACAGCCTCCCCCATGTAGGTCATCACACCACTACGAAAGCCAATCTTCGTAATGGGTGGTCGTTCTAGCTTGGCTACGTCCTTTGCCTCTTGCGCTAGTTTCTCTTCCCAACTTACTACTTCTGTATCAGACATTTGCTTTTCCTATGGTTAGCTTAGATACTTCGTACGTCGTTACGCCGGGGACTTTAACATTATCGTCCCAACGCAGCTTGACTGCTCCTGCCCCCATTCGTTTATGTAGCAGGTCAAACGCATTGGTGGTCCGTATGTACTCATAAAAAAGCCCCCAGTCCTCCACCGTGGGTTCCATAGTTTTCTTGAGCTTAACTATGGCCAGACTCCCACCTGCTGCGGATAAACCAGCGGCTGACATTGTTTCTATGATTTGGTTGTTGAGCCTGTTTTCTTCCTCCTTTAGGTCTTCCATGCGGTGCATGGCGGCTAGACGGTCGTTCCTTTTGGTGCTGTATCTGTCAATTAGTTCTGCTAGTTCTTGTGACATTGTCTTAGTTCCTTAGTGGTGTTGCCCTGAGCGGGTATTATAACATGCGACGCCCGTCGGAAGTAAAATAGATGCGGGGTCACACCTTGTTTATTGCGCGTAGGGTAGGGGGCCAATCATGCACATTGAGCCGCCTGGGACGCGCTGTGACGCATTTCTGGGGGTGGGTGGGGCCAAGGTAGCGGGGCGGCTTATTCCGCCCCGCTAAGGGCCGCTTACAGCCCCTGAGCCTTAGCAAGCTGCTCCTTGGGAGCTGCCCCTACACCGATGGTGTAGGAAAGCAGGGTTATACCAGATTCCAAGTCGTTAAGCTGTACCTCCAGGTCCTCTTCCCGGTACTTGCCATTGTGACTGTTCCCGTTGTGGTACTGGATCTTGTTGTGGTAAGATCGCATAGCACTTCGCTTATGCCGGTAGGTGAACTGCTGTTCACCCCTAGCACGATTAACAGCTACTTCCCAGCGGTTAGACATGATCGTACTCTCCTCGCCGTATGCCTTCCACTGTGCTTTTACCGAGGTCCAACTGTACCGCTATCCTTGCGGCGCTACCTTTGATTCCCTTTACCTTGGTAACGAGCTCGGCTGTAACCTTGGTGTTCGCCCCGTTCCGCTTGCGCTTCCTTGTAGTGGGGAGGTCACTGGCTGGGTCTATGTTAATCTGCTTCATCTTACCACCTACCTCATCGATGAAGTCTATTAGCTGCTGCGTCGCCCCAATGGGGACAAGTACAGTGGCTATGACGTCTAATTGCTTTGACATATCCTTAGTTCCTTATCTATGATTGACAAGCCTTAAAAGTAAGGCCAGCTAAGTATACCAAAGCTGGCCTCACATTGTACTCCTTATTTAAGGCTGTGCTTTATTTCACACTCCTTAGGGTGGTAGCGCTGAACTGCTCCATCCTTGCCTCAAATATACGCACCTGTTTCAATCGTCTCCTACGTTGGGCGACTGTCTTGTTGGCCCAATAAAGATCCGCTGCATAGCAGGGATGGCACAGGCCAGAAACCTGTGCCTCCCTGTCACAGCCCGGTATTTCACACAGGTACTTTCCTGTGTATCTACGCTTGGGCTGACCCATCGTTTACGGCCTCCGGTATGTACTCTATAAGGGCCAGTGAGTCAATGCGGGCTTGCATCCGGGCCACCCGCTTATCGCTTTCCCTGCGCTCCTCCTCAATGGCTTCCTTAAGCGTTTCAATGGCCTTGTCCAACAGGGGTATCCCCGCTGGCAGGTTGACGGCTACCGTAGCCTCGTGCAGCTTGATAGCCCCATCCTGCCAAGCATCCGTAAGGCGGAGCTCGTAGTTGAATGGGCAACCATCGTCACTGGTGCTTATTTCGTGCTCAGTACGGGGGATGGCCCATACTGCGACCTCCGCGGTAACTGATTCTTGCGTAGTACGTTCAAACATGGCTATTTTCCTTCCTTTGCTAGTAGTGCCTCTATGTCAAGGCGGGTTTGTAGATTAACATCACTAATGTTGCGTGGCTCTAGGTCGTTACTCTTGGCCACCATGTACAAGACTTCGTGCAGTTGCTCCCTCATCAAGTTAAAGTGCTTGTCAATAAGAAGGTACGCTTCGTCTATGCCAGCTTGGGTGTCAGCATGTTGGAGCATACCTGAAATAGCCGCTATGTGAAGCCGGCTCGTTTCATCTATCATCATAATGGCCATCTTGCCATTAGGCGGGTTGAGGACCGGCTCCAATAGCCTGTCCATTAGCGCCGGTATTTCAGTGGTTAAGTCGGGCATCGTGCTGGGCCTCCAGTACCTCGTTGGCTGTTTCAAACATTTTGTCCCAACAGGCGTCACTGCAAATGCCGGTCTGCAACTGTTCCCGTTGGTAGGACTGGGCAGCAGGAAAGGCGTTCTGTATAAGCAACTCCCCACTGTGCCAGCGTGACCAAGCCTTAACGAACTGCTTGGGGTCCAGGCCCATAAGCTCCGGTATGTACCGTGACTTACATTGTGGACACGTTGTGTAGATTGTGTATCGGTTCATGCTACATCCTTTCGGTTAACGTGGTAGTAGTGAGCCCAGCCGTAGCCGTGACTGCCTTGGGTGACAATCACGCTGCTGGGTCTGTCGTGGCTGACATTACCCGTGATGTTACGGGGCTTGACAGCCGGGGCGAAATCACCCTTATTCGTACAGCCATAGGAACGCATGGTAATCGTATCCTCATGCTCGCCATGTTTAATGGCGATTACTTGCATGATTCGTTGTCCATTGCCACCGTTCCGCATAAAGCTGCCGACCTTGGGAGGGCCGTGGTTTATGTGGAAGGTTGTTTTCACAGCTGCCTCCCCCATTGCAGGGACACCGTAAGGCTGTCCCATCGGGACCAGTGGTGTTCCCTGTGGAGCTTGTACGCCCGATATATCCGGGTTATGTAGGTCTTCATGCGTGGTGCTCCTTTATCCAGCTATTGCGGAGGCAATACGTTCCGTATGGTATCGTTTGCCCTGCTCCTTGGTGGCTCCAGTTAATAGCATCCAAGGTTTCCAGGGTTTGTGGTCCGTGTGCCAGCAGACCTATAGTACGGTCATATGACACTTGGCTGTGCGGCTTCAGCTTACGAGCTGGTGGCCGTCCTATGGTATATCGTTTCATACTATGTATCCTTTGGCTTTGGTGCGTCAATGTTGGCTATCATTTCAAGGTGGCAATCGCCTTGCCTAATGTTGACATCATAAAACTTAAGAAGGTCGGCAAAGGCAATCATGGCTTTGTGGGCGTTTTGATGTTGGGTTAAAGACCGGGGGCCGTAAGGCTCCCCATCTTTTGACTCCAACCGCCACTGGCAAAAGACAGTGTACTTAATCAGCATGTTTACGTTTCCTTAAATGTAGATAGTTCAGGTTAAAGGTCATACCGCCGTTGGCTTCCACGCGCAGCACTAGCTTGATACGTGGGTCCTCGTCGGGCATTACTGCTAGGATTTCGCCCCTAGCTATCCCAAGGTAGGGGACTTGTACTATGTCCCCTACCTTGAGCTTGTTGGCATCCCGTAACCGCATTCTAAGCGCGGCGGTACAGGTTGAAGCCCAGCTTAAGGTCAGTACCCGGGACCTCCACGTTACCGTGGCTGCTGGCGATTACGCGGCTCTTGCCGCTTTTGCTGATGTTGCCCTGCTTGGACAGGTCAATGGTAATGGTCAGCTCGTTGGTGCTGTTGTCTACCTTCATATCTATATTGTACATATCCTTGGTTCCTTTTGATTATGATTGATTAAGGGCATACCGCCCACAACCATTATAGCAACGGATGGGTTTTGATGTAAGGGGACTGGACTAAATAGATTATAAAGACAATGCGCTGATTGCGCTGGCTGTGCTATACTGTTCAGACATTAAAAAACCGCCAGCCCTGATAGAGCCGGCGGAGTTTTCCTTATCGTGCTGGACTGGCCAACACCTGCTGAAAGGTCAGTATAGCATAGTAAGGTCCAGAAGTACAACGGGAGCTAACTATGTCAAAGAAGGTAGTACCACTCTTCCGCCTACCACCATCCACAGGTGGCGGCGAATTCTTTGCCAACCACACCAGCAAAGACGAACTAATAGAACTAGCTAAGATTGACTTAGGTATGTCGGGGCTAGGCTATGAAGAAACCTGCGCCTATGTCTTACCAGATGAACCCCTAGCTCCCACTGTACTTGGAGCATACTATCTTCCTTACTGCCACCCAGACGGTCGTTTCTGTGTGGACGAGCAGGGCTATCCTCAAATGTGGCGTAAGAAGATAATATATAGTCCCGACGCCACAGCCAAACAGAAGCAACAGAAGTATATCGGGCCAACTAAGGAAGTTGCGGGTCGTTTTGCTAGTATCCCTTACATACCTCCTGGGTATAAGACGGCTAAGAAGGGTAGTGCTGGTCTGCTTATATGTGAGGGAGAGAAGAAAACCCTGTGCGCTATGAAGTATCTAGGTATCCCAGCTATTGGGATAGGCGGGATGGCCAACTGGCGTAAGGAGGCTGGTAGCTTAGAGGTACACCCTTGGATTATGCAGGAGGTAAGGGAGGCAGAGTTTGTTATCATTATACCTGATGGTGATGTGGAGCGCATACATATCAATAGGGAATACACCACACTGTCTAACAAGCTAAGAGAGATAAATGGCAATGTGTCGTTACTAAACCCTGATGAAAAGATAGACGACCTTATAGTGTCGTGGTTTGAGGCTGGTGGTGATCCGTATGTTAAGGAGCAGTTTGAAGAGATAAGTGAGCTAGATACCCACTACTGGTCCCCTAAGATGCTGGTTGACACGTATACTCTTGGCCACAGTGTATCAGCCAAGGCCGTGGTAACGATAGACAATACCGTTACGAATGCTATGATACTATTAGAGGAGCACCCGGCCTTTCCGCATATATGGCTGAATGTAGATGATAACAAGGTGTATGCTGATGATGTAGAGTGCGGCGAACACGGCCCTATGATGGACATAGTCCGGTACATACAGCTCAACCTTGGGCTAAGTCGTATGTCACATAAGACCCATATACCTGACGCAGTGATGGCCATAGGTATGAAGAATGCTAAGTCGCCATTTCTAGAGCATGTTAAAGCTCAGAGATGGGATGGGGTGCGGCGGTTATCAACATGGCTCACTGATTACTGCCAAGCCGAGGAGTCTGAATATACACGCGAAGTATCTTATAAGTTCCTATTAGCGTCCTTAGCTCGTCTACATAGTCCTGGCTTTGCTGTTGACTTTATGGTGATAACGACCGGTCCCCAAGGAATAGGTAAGTCGTCTTTACCTGCTATCTTGTGGGGCCAGGACAACGTAACGTCTATAGTAGGGACGTTTGATAGTAAGGACAGTGCGATGCTGCTGCACTCGGGTCTTATCATAATGTACGACGAGCTTACTAGCTTCCATGGCAGGGATATGGAGCGGTTAAAGGGGATAATCACTAACCATGTGGATATGGTTCGTCTGCCCTATGCACGAAACACCAGTGAACTGAAGCGACGCTGTGTGCTTTACGGTTCTACCAACAAAAGGCACTTTCTTAATGCTGATATGTCAGGCCATCGCAGGTTTGCGGTCGTGCAGATAGGTCAAATTGATTTCAGTGGTTTGGAAGATGTGGTTGACCAGCTATGGGCTGAAGCATACAGCACTTATCAACATACGGTGAAACAGGGCGGTGCGACGTATAGGTCTATCGGTAATATCTACACAGCCTCCGAAGCAGCGCAATCCCATGTAATGCAGCATGACTTCATTGAGGAACTAAAGACATACTTTGAGGATGAGGAATGGCGGGAGGCTAGGGTCCAGGTGGATGGTGGGTATTTCTGGACCCTTGCAGACTTGGCCGGGTGTGCTGGATTAGAGTATGGCACTGGAGGCATGGGCTGGCAGATGAGAGAGGTAATTGAATGGGTACAATCACCAGCGTGTCCTGTACCACTTAAAAAGGTGGAGGCACGTGGAACTAACCCTCAGACTGGCAAACGAATACGCCGAGCTTACTGGCATGACGAGTAAGGGTCGTCTTGTACCGCTCGGAGTGGTACGTTGTACACGACGATGTACCTGTCCCGAAATTCCCGAAGTGCTTGGTTTTACAGTAATTCTGGATCGTTGTACCAGTTGTACCACTCGTTTATAATAATAATAGGAGGAGTTTTTTATTGTAAATAGTTTGGGAAAACGAGTGGGCAGGTACAGGTGGTACAGAATTCAGAGGCCGGGTCATTTTCGGGCCGTATGCGATCCCAGTCCGAAAAGCCAAACCCGGCGACCACCGTCGCATCGTCTTGATCTAAGAGAGCATCGTCTTCCTCTATGATGAGTCTATGGAGTTCAATCAGAATTCGGAACTGGCATCCAAAAAAGAGGGACGTCTTGCGACGTCCCTCTGGTCCTTATCGTGTTTCCCGCTCTAGCTTCCTCCAGTTAACTGTCAGGAGGTCAAAACGGTTCGTCTTGAACAGGGTCTTGGTTATGCGCTCCTCGGCTTCACGCTTGGCGTAGGTTGCCTCGTGAAGAGCATCTGTTGCTTTCCGCCGGACATCCATTAGGCGGGGAAGCTCGGTCTCAGCTATGCTGATCCCGATACTGCGTTTCTTTGTGTGTTCCATTATACTTCCTTTGTTAAAATCCCCCCGGCGGGTGCCGGGGGGAAATACTGCACTTACTTCAGGACTACGTTTCCGAGCTTTACCATGTATCCGATAAAGCACTTGTGATCCTGCTTTTTCCAGGTCCAGCCTTCTTGAGTGCTGGTTTTAGCCCACGCTTCGTCTTTGTACATAAGAGCATCTACCAGCTCTTGACGAGTTGCACCTTTAATTCCAATGGTGCTTTTCACGATTTCCCAAGCGGCTGCGGTGTGCAGGACTTTCGGGTTGTATTCTTTCTTCGTGAGGTGGAACTTTAGTACCTTTTCTTTGGCTTTAGCCATGATCTTTGTAACTCCAGATTGTTAAAGAACTCCTGGAAGCAGCATTGCTACCAGTAAATCTATTATACCATACTGGCGCTCAGACGCAACCCCTAATTGTCTCCGGATACGTCTGGTCGTCTCCCTCTGAAATCTGATCGTCTGTCGTTACGATGTGCTTACTCAGTACTCTGAACTCTGAAATCGGAGCTCGGATTTGTAACGGCCTGGAAAAATCAGAAACTACTGTATAAATCAACAGTAAAAATAAATGCCTTAATGCCTTTACATTGCCTTATATAGGCGTATAATTCTTGGCTTGGGTTGGCGGTTTGCTGGCCCCTTTAACCAAGGCAAATAAAATGGCAAATTTTACGGTAAGTACCAAAATTAAGTTAACGCCCAAAGGCAAAACGTATACGCCCAAAGGCAGCAACGTACACCAACACCAAGTAAATTGGGGCGTTATAAAGGCAGCACTAAGCCCCAATAAAACACGTACTTATGGCAGCTTGTGTGGCCTTACAGTACCGGCCTTTAACAAGGCCAACCACGCGCCTTACATTAGGTACGCGGTTAAAAGTGGTTGGCTTAAGGTTATAGTTTAGGCCAACCCAAAGGCAAGCGCCGCGCCCTACCGGGGCGCGGCGCTTTATTGTGCGCGGCGCTAAGGCACCCCCCCGCCTGGATTTTAAAACGGCAGGCAAGATGTACTACTCCTCACCCTTCCAGAAATCAAGCGTTTGATACTTGCCCTGATTGTGTGGGGTATGGTAGTATGAACCGCATGACCGCGACCATAGTAGAGTTCGTACCTCGTGAAGTCTACGAGAAGCAAATGGAGGAGACGCTCAATGCACTGAGCGCCAAGCATGGATCAATTAGAGTACCCAACCCGAACGACAACCCGGTCAGTCGCAAGCGCGTAGTCCAAGCCTTCATGGACGCCTTTGAGCTGATAGGTGGAGTACCCCGGCTGGCGGTCTGGGCCAACGAGAACCCGGACAACTTCTATGGCCTGTACGCAAGGCTCCTGCCAAGCTCTACCTCCCAAGCCTTGGGCGAGGCTAATGAGATGATAGTACGGCATGTCCTACCCCGCACAGCACTCGACGAACTACCCCCTGACCTAGACGCAGAAAGGAAGGCAAAGCATGGGGCTTAGAGTCATAGGAAGGCCAAGCCAAGGCGGGGAAACTCTTGACCTTGTAGCCTTCTTCTTTGAGGACACGACTATAGCTGGCTTAGAGGCACAGATAAACGCTTCGGCCAGCATACCCAATAGACAAACGGCTACTCCGGTAGGAGAGAGTTTCTTAGCAGAAATTCAATATCGTACAGTGAACGCTGGCGGCAACATGATCAACTACTCAGTAATGATAATAGTCGGCCAGTGGAACCCAACGTAACAAGCAGAGGATAAGACCATGCCAAGAAATGGTGGAAGAGGACAACGTAATGGAGGAGGCGGACGCCGGGGCGGTGGAGCCGGGTCCGGAGCAGGAGGAGGCCGAGGTGGTGGCCCCACAGCCGGAGGTCCACCTCAGATACAGCCTGGATATCGCGCCCCTACAGGTGGATATCGCGCCCCAGTCGCGGCTCCAAGTATGTACGCCACAGGGCAGGAATCACGCCTACCTGGATACCGTCCCCCGGTAGCTGCACCTCCAGCAGGAGGGGGTGGAGGTGGTGGCCAACGCGGACAGGGTAACAGACCCAACGCTTCCAGGCAGGTTCAAATGCAGAACCCCCAGATGGCTCTAGGCGGGGGTCGTGGTATGGTAGATCCGAGGGATATGATGCAAGGGCGTGGAGCTCCTCCGCGTCAGATGAGACAACCGATGCCAATGACTCCACCCCAACAAGCACCGATGGCTCCACAAGCACCGATGGCACCCCAAGCCCCTCAAGCTCCAATGGGACTTCAGATGGCCGCAGCACAGTCCCTGAGAGGCGGTGGTAGAGGTAGAGGCGGTGGTGGCAGAGGAGCGCAACTCCTATGAAACGCTACGGCTACTCAACAGCACACTGGAAGGCGGGTAAGTCCTATGCCGACATCCTAAGGAAGTATCCTATGGGAGCCGGCGCGAACCCCCTGACCAACGACCACAGGAAGCGAGCCAGTGGTTCCAAAACAGGTATGATCGGCAATGGGAGTCAGGGCGCTGCTGTGGGTGGAGCTGGTGGCTAAGAAGAAATCCCCAGCTCAATTGAAAGCACAGGCTAAGGCGAAGTACACGCTGAAGAGCAAATACTCCAAGCAGCCCAAGGCTGGACGCACCCATGCGTGGGGAGATTTGAAGAGCTACGCCAGCATCCTTAAGAAATACCCAATGGGTCGGCGCAAACGCTCCCCCAACGGCTCTCGCGCGCGAGTATAAGGTGTGCCTTTCCAGAGCGACAAACAACGCAGATTCTTGTACTCGCAGAAGCCTGACGTAGCCCGTAAGTTCGCCGCCCATGAGCAGAAAAAGAAAGCCAAACTGCTGAGGCGGAAGCCTAGTGCCTGAGATACAACTTGAATACTCACCCCGCCCCCAATTCATTCCCTTTCACCAAAGGAAGGAACGATGGGCAGCAATGGTGTGTCATCGTCGTGCAGGGAAGACCGTGGCGTGTGTCAACGAAGCCGTTGAACGCGCTACTTACACGCAAAAGAAGAACGCAAGGTTCGGTTATATAGCCCCATTCTACCGTCAGGCTAAAGAAGTGGCGTGGCTGTACTTGAAGGAAGCTACACAAGACATTGCTGTAAAAACCCGCGAATCTATACTCACTGTGGACCTCTTCAATGGAGCTAAGGTTCAACTCTTCGGCGCAGATAACCCGGATTCCCTTCGAGGCTTATATTTTGATGGCGTTATCCTCGATGAGTTCGGTGACATGCGACCCTCACTATGGGGTGAAGTCGTGCTGCCAACACTGGCAGACAGACGCGGATGGGCAGTTTTTATTGGAACTCCTAAAGGGAAGAATCACTTCTGGCAAATCGCCCAGCGCGCAAAACTAGACCCTGATTGGTTCTACATGCAGCTCCGGGCAAGTGAATCCAACCTAATTCCCGTGGAAGACCTCCGTGAGCTTGAAAGTCAAATGACGGAGGACCAGTACGCGCAAGAGTTTGAATGCTCCTTTGAAGCTGCTGTTGTCGGCACTTACTATGCGAGCCAAATTACCGAGCTAGATGCAAACGGGCAGTTGAACTCCACTAACGCCCATTACGATCCAGAATTTGAGGTGAATGTCGCGACTGACTTAGGGTTTAGCGACTCCACCGCCCTGTGGTACTGGCAAGAACGCCCAGATGGGTACGCCATCATTGATTATGACGAGGAGCATGGAGAGAAACTCCAGTTTTATTTTGACTTACTCCGCTCTAAGGGGTATGATTATGGCACAATCTGGCTACCTCATGACGCTAAAGCTAAGACTCTGCAAACGGGGCGAAGTACGGTGGAGCAGTTCTTGGCTGCTGACTTCCCCTGTAACGTCCAGCCACGTCTTGCGGTGCAGGACGGTATCAATGCGGTTAGGGCAGTTCTCCCTGACTGCCACTTTTCTCCAAAGACTAACTACGGGGTTGAATGCCTCCGCAGTTACCGACGCACATACGATGAATTGAAGAAAAGCTACAGCGAGAAGCCTTTGCACGACTGGGCATCAGATGGAGCTGACGCTTTTCGGGGGTTTGCACTTGTCGCCAAAGAGCGTACAATGCACCGTAGTGAGAAGGATAAAGTTAAAGCGATTTATGAGCCAAAGGGGTACACTTTGGACGAATTATACCAGCAACGCGAGTCGGGCATTATAAACTTCGCCCGTAACAGGATCTGAAATGGGTACACAAGTCTACCAACAGCACGATTCTCCTTCTGATTACAAGCAAAATCCCACTGAGCAACAGCAAAGATGGGGCCGTGAGATCTCCAGTTACCAAACGAGGACGCGTAAGTTCCACAAGCGCGGGAACAAGGTGGTGCGGCGTTTCCTTGATCAGGAAGGCAGTAGGGACCACGAAGGCACTTCCACTGGATGGCAAAATATCTGGTTCCGCCTGAACCTCTTCAATTCCAACATCGTTACGCTTCAAGCAATGTTATTCGGGTCTACGCCAAAGACCGATGTCAACCGTAGGTTCGGAGATCCGGACGATGACGTAGCTCGCGTCAGTTCTGTTATACTCCAACGTATGCTGGAAACCTCCATTGAGGAGCCGGGGTCTGACTTTTCAGAAACTATTAAGAGCTGCTTAGAGGATAGGTTACTCCCAGGTCTTGGGGTAGCCCGAATTCGGTATGAGTTTGATAGTGAGACCAACGAGATAGAGGCGCTGCTTGATGAGGAAGGTACAGAAATCGTTGAAGCGTACACCGAAGAGCAAGTAACGAATGAAAACAGCCCGATTGACTACGTTCATTGGCGGGATTTTGCTTGGGGATGGGGCCGCACATGGAAGGAAGTTCCATGGGTTGCATATAGAAGCCATTTAACCCATGAGAAGATGACAAAGCGGTTCGGTAAAAGAATGGCCAATTCGGTCAACTATACCAGACAGAACCCAACGGGGAGCAAAGAGCATGATGAACCGTTTGACAGGAACCAGCAAGATCCATGGGCGACCGCTTCTGTATGGGAAATCTGGGAAAAGGATACCAGAAAAGTCCACTGGTTCTCTAGCGGCGCACAACGTCTGTTGGACACAAAAGACGACCCACTTGGCCTTCCAGGGTACTACCCCAATCCAAAGCCGATGGCTGCGAACATTACAACGACGCAGTACCTTCCAAAGTCCGACTATAGCCTAGCCCAAGACTTATACAGTGAGATTGATGTACTGTCAACTCGCATAGCGGTCATCACACAGGCTGTGAAAGTTGTTGGCGTCTACGACAAGAACAACGAAGGTGTGAAACGTATGCTTAAGGAGGGGGTTGAGAACGACTTAATCCCTGTAGATAACTACGCTATGTTCGCTGAGAAGGGCGGACTGTCTGGCTCAATTGATTGGTTCCCCATTGAGACGGTTGCTGGCGTTCTGGACAAGCTACGCGACCTTAGAAGTGAAACTATCGCCCTGTTGCATGAGGTAACAGGTATGGCTGACATTATGCGGGGGTCATCTGAGAAGTATACCGCCGCCAGTACAGACAAACTCAAGGCTAAGTTCGCCAGTATCCGTGTACAGGCTATTCAAGACGAGTTTGCGCGGTTTGCCTCTGACCTTATGACACTCAAAGCATGTGTAATCGCCAAGCACTATGCTCCTGAAAGTATAATGGAACAGGGAAACATGCAGTTTTCACCGGATAAAGACCTAGTACCGGCTGCTATTCAGTTGATTAAGCAGCCTGTAGCCTTCGCATACCGAGTTGAGATCAAGCCTGAGTCCATTGCTATGGTGGATTATGCACAATTGAAGCAAGAAAGGACTGAATACCTCACTGCTATGGCCACATTCTTACAGAGCGCGCAAGCGGTTATTAAGAGTGAGCCCGGTGCAGGAGCTTTCTTGCTTGAAATGATGAAATGGGGGCTGGCTGGCTTCAAAGGCAGCAAGGAAATTGAGGGTGTTGTGGACAGGGCCGTCAGCGCCATTAAGGAAAGCCAAGAGAAGAAGGCACAACAGCCGCCAGAGCCTAGCCCAGAAGAGCTTAAGGCCAAGGCTGACATGGAAGCACAGCAAGCCAAGGCTCAGTCTGACCTACAGCAGGAGCAAGTGGAGCATCAGAACAACATGCAGCAAGCTCAGGCTGAACACCAGCAGGATATGAAGCTGCTAACGGCTGAATTCCAGAAAGCTATGCAGGAAATGAGCCAGCAGCTTATGACTGAAATACAAAAAGAGCGCGCACAGGCCGAAAGTAAGATTATGGAATCTGATGCGCAACATGCGAATAAACTGGATGAAATTGAGGCTGCTGGGCAAGAAGCTCGGCATACTGCATCCGTGAATAGGGCGGGTAGAAATGGCGGTAGCCAAGACTAAGGAAGAACGTGCGGCAAACATGCGGGAGATACTGCAAAGCAGAACCCCGCCCGGAATGATCAAACCACGTACGATGGAGGCGTTTAAATCTCATGTTGACGGCACTGTGGTCACGAATCAAGGCGAGTTGGAAGAGCACAATAGACGCAATGACGTCATTGATGCCCGGGAGTGGGGGAACGACTCCTACTGCGACACCGACGCGAAAAAAGAAAGGGAAGCGCGCATCCAAGGCACCTCGCAAAAAGAAATCAAAAAGCGACATCAAGACGTAGTTGAAGCGGTACAAAAAGTAGAACAAGGCTACAAGCCTATCATAGGACAACAAGAGGAAGTGTAATGCCAGCCCAATCAATGAGAGAACAACTGGAGGAAGCCTTCAATGACGACCAAGACGGAACGGAAGAAGTCCAAGAGGAAGCAGGGGGATCCACAGAAGACACCGAGGTCCCCTTGGGGGATACCGCCGGAACGGAGGACACGCCGGGAGAAGCGGATGATAAAGAAGGTGAAGGCGATACAGGAGAATTGCAGCCAGAGGGCAAGGATGCTGAAAGCTCTGACGATGCCAAAGGAAAGGGTGTATCTGGGGCAGCTAAAGAACAAGATACTTCCGAGTCTGCATCGGTAAAAGCGCCAGCGTCTTGGAAGCCCGGTGCAAGAGAGCATTGGGGCAAAGTCCCGATAGAGGCCCAGCGCGAAATAGCTAGGCGTGAGAAGCACATGGACAACATGATAAGAGAGTCGTCTGATTCTCGTAAGCATGTTGCTGACTTCAACGAGATGATGTTCCCGTTTGAGCCGCTGATTGCAGCCCAGAATTCCACCCCATTTCAGGCCGTACACAATCTGATGACTACGGCGGCGGGGTTGACCCTTGGCACAGCACAGCAGAAGGCCCAGATTATCAGCAATATCATCGGCCAGTATGGTGTGGATGTTTCGGAGTTAGATACCATTCTTGTAAATCAGGGTGGAGGGCAAGCCGCAGGTCAAGCCCCGGCTGATCCTAATTTCCAGAATATGCTTCAGCAGCAGTTGGCCCCCATCCATGGGTTTATGAACGATTTAAACTCCCAGCGCCAGAACTATGAGGCTGGCCAGCAAGCGACTATGGAAGATGAAATTGGCGCATTTGCCCAAGATCCCAAAAACGAGTTTTTTGAAGATGTGCGGGAACCAATGGCTGATTTGATGGAGATGGCCGCTGGCCGGGGTGAGAGCATGACCATCCAACAGGCTTATGACAAGGCTTGCCGTATGGATGATGGCATTAGCGTTATCATTGGAAAGCGTGGGGCGGCGAATACCGCCGCTGGTCGTAAGAAGACTATAGCTCAGAAGCGCCATGCTGCGTCTAGCATTCAAGGAAACTCCGTTGGTAGCCAGGAAGGACAAGGTGCATCCTCAATTCGTGGTGCGTTGACCGACGCATGGGATGATAGCGTATAAATTTGCAATTCCCTTATTATAAGCGTATAGTGAGCAGCTAATGAAAGGCTAGTTTCATAAGATCCTCAAGCCTCAGCTTCAGCTTCGGCAAGCAAAGAACCCTAATTCTAACGCTTTTTATTTGAGGATCAATCTATGGCGTTTCCAAACATTAGCGATATTCTGGCTACGACTATTGATAGCCGTACCCGCCAGATAGCTGATAACGTCACCAAAAACAACGCTATCTTGATGAAGCTTTCTCTGAAAGACCGAATCAAGACGTTCTCCGGCGGTGTTAAGATCCTGCAAGAGCTGAGTTTTGCCGAAAATGCCAACTCCGGTTGGTACTCTGGGTATGACCTGCTCCCTGTGGGAGTCGCAGACGTAATCAGTGCTGCTGAATACGATATCAAGCAAGCAGCCGTCCCGGTTATCATCTCTGGCCTAGAGATGCTCCAGAACAGCGGTCGTGAACAAATGATTGACCTGATGGAAGGTCGTCTTGGTGTAGCAGAATCCACCATTGCGAACCTCATCTCAGGCGGTCTTTATTCCGACGGCACTGGATCCGGCGGTAAAGAAATCACAGGCCTCAACGCAGCCGTCCCGCTGGATCCAACCACGGGAACATACGGCGGCATTGACCGCTCAGCATTTGCCTTCTGGGAAAGCCAGTTGGTGAACGTCGCTGACACAGCTACACTCCAGGCTGACATGAATAACCTGTACGCTAAGACCACTCGTGGAATGGACCGTATTGACCTTATCCTGATGGATAATCTCGTATGGCTTGCCTACGTTGCCAGTCTTCAGTCGCAACAGCGTTTCAACAGCCCGACCGTCGGAAACCTTGGGTTCCCGACACTGAAATTCATGGACGCAGACGTTTGTCTGGATGGTGGTATTGGAGGCTTCTCCCCGTTGGGTACGTCGTTCTTCCTTAACACCAACTACATCCATTTTCGTCCTCACCGCGATCGCAACATGGTTCCGCTTTCCCCGAACCGTCGGTATGCTACCAACCAGGATGCAGAAGTGCAGATTCTGGCTTGGGCTGGCAACTTGACGACTTCTGGCGCGCAGTTCCAGGGCCGGTTGGACGTGAATGCCTAACGGAGTGGGGGGTCGGCAACGGCCCCCCAATTCTTATGTCAGACACTCAGTGGAAATTATCAGGTGCGGTAGGGCAAGCTGAGCCTCAGGGAGACCTTGAACCTCAGCGCATGACTCAGGGTGTTGGATTCCCATTGCGT
>SDBT01004245.1_pt1 | contig 24410 bp, 50 predicted proteins | sample 2277101 | NCBI WGS metagenome assembly SDBT01 (sample SAMN10404973, study PRJNA504765) | marine sediment metagenome | isolation source: marine sediment core GS10_PC15, 103 cmbsf | place: Arctic Ocean: Southern Knipovich Ridge | collected 2010 | reverse complement strand
CTCAACGTTCTTTGTATTGGATAAGAATGTGAAGAGGATGAGGACTTGCCCTATCATCATCAATGCTGAAATAGCAAAGTTTGCGGCAATACCGAGCAGGCCAAGTAACGCCGCCACTGTGAAAAACTCGGCAATAAGAAACGAAACGAAACCAAACCAGAGGAGTACATTCCGAAGTGTCTTGTTTCTCCAAACCCAATAAGGATAATACAAAACATAACTAGAGTATACAATCAGCATCTTGATGAAGGAATCCACTAAGTTCATAGGGATGTTCTTCAAATAAGATGGCCTTGTTATTCTCTTTAGATGGTTTATTAGTCTCTCTTTAAGAAACGTCATATATCACATTTACTCCAACCACAATCAATACAGGTGTAACATCTACCCTCTATTATAACGTGCTCCCCCTCACAGGTGGGGCATATTACCTTAGTATGCGTACTTTTCGATGATTTCTCGTCCTTTTTCGTAGTCTTTGAAAAATTGATCGACTTTGTTACTGTCATGGCACTCCCTATGAATTGGAATATTGGCATAAAACAGCCCGTCTATTGGGTAATTAAAAATTTTGTCGTACTTGGTTATTGGCTTCTCACACACGAAACACTCTAATTTTTTTCTCTTATCCCTAATGGGTTTCTTCGCCATTGTCTTTCCTATCCTGCTCCATGCTCAAAGTTTTCTTTCTCAGGGTTGTCTGCAACATTCTAACTATCTGAGTATCCTCCAGAATTTTGGGATCAGGGAACATTATATAATGCATCAGCTTGTTTATATCTGATACAGAAATAGGGACATAGACTAGCTCATGTCCCTCTCGGTGTTGGTCTGCCTTTTCGGGGTGCTTGAATTTCTCACCGCAGTAGAAGCATTTGTATCCGTCCTTAGTCTTTATCGCCATGGTCTAATACCACCTTTCCCATTGTCCATGAGAATCTAAAGAGTAGAATTAAAGTCATTATTCCGACAGCTACTTGAAAAAATCCATATTCCACCATCATTAATAAAGCTCCTATGCCTATTATCATAGCTCCCAAAGTAACTATAAAGACCACTATGGATGCCATTATTCTTTCGTAAGTATTATATTTCATCAGTAACTCAGCACTCCAATCCACCACAATAAAACCCATATGATGATCGCCACCGTTGATCCTACAGCACCTACGTAAATTAGCAAATTGAGAAAGCGCATTCGCCCCACAGTATGTGTATAGGTAGCCATATTGATACTACCACGAACACAATTCTCCACGGTTTAAAGGTAAAGCGAACTTCGCCTTTCCACCTAATCTTTACTTGGTAATTCACCAGCCACCAGAATGTGCGTGACAGGGTCGGGACTAAAACTTCCTTAGTTATAATTGCATAGACTTCGATTATTACAAAGAGTATGCCCCATGCCAACCAAAACCACCAAAACTTTCTCTTGTTTGGGTCACTCATTCTTTCTCCAATTCGGCGGCGTAGGCACGCATCTTGTCAGCAAGCGACTTGTAATAGGCATCGTCTCTTGGCCCCAGTGCTATCGGCATAGCCAAAATGCGCATCGCATCCTCCGCATTTAACCTCTCCGTAGCGCTGAGGCGACGTTCTATCTCGTCTAGGTCTAGCTCCTGGTCACAGTCGCATATGGCCCGCGTCATTTGATAGTGAGGTATGTCTTGCGCCTCCAATATGCTCCACTCATGCACATGGTCAGTCATGCTCCTGCCACCTTAAGAACAAACACAAGCACAATAATAAATACAATCGCTACTCTTATATGTTTCCACTCAAGACCAATCATTGTCCCTCCAACCACTCCCAGAATCTGTCTAACCATTCTTCCTCGGTAGGGTTGTAGACCCTCATCAATTTTGTGTAATCTCCCTTTCCTTCCCTCGTATCTAGGGCTGGCCCTGTGCTTGGTATAATGGGCACAAGGCGGTGGTCATCTTCTAGTTGCTCTAGCTCGCTGTGATCTGTCGGCGGCCTTTCTTGGGCCTTGACATACCCTTCTAACTCTGCTATAATGTCGTCAAGAGTATCAATAACGGCCTGTTCGAAAGGGTCGCTTTGGTCTATTGAAATTTTCCTATACTCAATAGCTAGTTTATGACGGTCTTTCAAAACCTTGATGTATTGAACGATTTGATTTTTCATTATGACCTCATTATAGCATTTTGTGGGAGCATCTCATATAGGACTTAAGTACTATAGACAGGTTCCGAACTTAATGCTATAATATTTAAGAGCGGAGCAGGAAATATTAAGTATTAAGTACTAAGTACTTAACAGTTAAGCAAGCAGGAGTAAAATGGAAAAGCCGCCAGTTACGTTTATATCTTCACCCGATGCCTTCGCTGAGAGTATTGAAAAGCTTCTAACTCTTAAAGAAGGCATTCCTGTTGCCTTCGATATCGAGGCTACAAGTCTTGATCCCTTCACGGGACAGATCATCTTAATGCAGGTAGGCACTAAAGATTGGGCTAACGTATATGATGTAAGAAAACTTCCCGAAGATAAGGTAGTATATCTGCTCGACCTTATTAAAATCAGGGAAGTTATTAGTCACAACGCTAAGTTTGAGTGGCTCTATGTCTACGAAAAGTATGGCATTAACCTCAACAAGCTCTATGATACTATGCTGTCTGAGGTTTTGATTTTGGCTGGTCTTGGTCGGCCCTTTTATTCTCTTAATGACCTGACTGAGAAATACCTTGGGGTGACGTTGGAGAAAAATATACGTTCTGCTTTCGAAGATAACTATGACCTCATTATAACACCTGAGCTAGTGGAGTATGGGGCAAATGATGTCCTGTATCTACCATACATACGGGAACAGCAACTAGAAAAACTAGCTGAGATTAAATCTCTGCGTGTGCATGACCTAGAGATGCGGTTGCTCCCTGTGGTAGCTAAGATGGAGCATAATGGTGTTCTGCTTAACAGGGAGGAGTGGACGCGGCTGGCTATCTATGCTCTGGATAAAGCTGGTGAGCTTAACACGGAGATACAGGAATCCATCGTTGATGTAGTCAGGGGTGAGATCGAGAAGTACGCTGGTGATTGGGAAGATTCGAGAGACATGCTACAATACTTCCAAGTGACCTTGACAAAAGAGAAAAAGAAGGTAAAATATAGTAGAGATCACCTGTCCACAGTGAAAGATGTGGATGGCATGGTGCAAGTGTTCAATGAGAATTTCAATTCGGGAAGTCCGAAGCAAATGAAGAGGATTTTCCACCTTAAAGGAACGCCTGTATCTAGCACGAATTCAAAGGTAATGAAGAGGGAGTTTCCTGATGATCCCTTCGTTGACCTGATAGTAACATACAGGGAGTGGTTGAAACGAGGCTCGTCTTTTGGTTTCAATTTCTTTAATTTCATTAATAAACATACAGGGAGGATACACTCACAATTTAACCAGCTAGGCACAGCTACAGGGAGGTTTGCATCCGAGAAGGTAAATCTCCAAAACGTCCTAGCTTTGAGCGAATACCGAAACTGCTTTTTGGCTACAAAAGGTTACGAAATGATCACCGCTGACTACTCTCAAATAGAGCTAGTTATAGCGGCAGACATCAGCGGAGAGCCAAATATGATAGAGGCTTTCCTAGCTGGGGAGAGTCTGCACGAACAGACAGCGATTAAAGTTCTGAATGCACTACCAGAAGATGTTATAGCTGACGAGAATGGAGATAGGAAGGACAACAAGATTTATACTATCGCTAAGAGTACTAATTTTGCCATTCTGTATGGCACATCAGCCAAAGGGTTAGCCATAAACTTTGGTTTGCCTCATAAAGAGGGGCTTAGGATACTAGGCAAACATAAGGATATTTATCCTAGACTACATGCCTTTATCAATCTCGCGAAAGCTAGCATAGTTACGAAAGGCTACTCGATCACCAAGTTTGGTAGGCGACGAAACTTCGTAGTCGCAAGACGATTTGATAAGTATACGATCAAGGATAAGTTTAGAATTGAGAGGGAAGGCTTCAACCACATCATCCAAGGTGGATCAGCTGACATGCTGAAACTAGCGATGGTGACTATATCGGAGCTAAACCCCTTCGGAGATTTACTGCGAATGATTCTGACTGTCCATGACGAAATCGTGTATGAGGCGGACAAGACAATAGCTCAGGAAGCACAGGAGTTTATAGTAAAACAGATGGTGTTGGCTGGCGAGGCGTTCGTGAAGAAAGTGCCAGTCAAGGTGGGCGTAAAACGTGGCCCATATTGGGAGAAATAATGACACTAGGAGAGAGAAATGGTGATTGTTGGCATTGGAAAGATTACAGTGGTGGTGCATATTCTTTATTACTAACCTTAGATGATGGTAGTTCTAGATGTGATTTCTGTGAAAAAATATTAGATAAAGAAGAACAGACAAAAGTAGATCAAGAAATTGAGCAATATCTTTTTGGGAGAAATAATGACTGACAAACTGAGTGAGAGGATGCTTGCTGACGCTGACCTAGAGAACAACACAGCTTTTCACGACGACCTCATGTACTACGCTCAAGAAGTAGCCGCCCTCGAACAGCGGGTGGAGAGGTTCCACGATGCGCTCATTTGGTGTAGCGGGTCGGACGATTTTCAGGAAGGCGGGAAGGCGAGAGTGGGGTGGCTGAAACTTGGCGCCCCATTACTTGAAGCCCTCGCAAAGGAGAGAAGCATGAGTGAAAAGACAAATAAGGAACTTGTACTTGAGGGGCGAGACAAGGGCAGGGTTGTCTTTCTTCAATTCGACGGTGAAGGATATGCCGTTATGTCTGCGCCCATTGACGAGTTCATAAAGCAACCCGCTGATGGTATTTTGTATGACCTCAACCGGCTTGAAGAAATAGCCCTGACCTACATGGAGGACCCGAAGTGGGTCAACGACTTTGCCGTGGCTCTGACTATACGCGAACTTCACAAGCGGGTGGAGAGGTTGCAGAATGACTTAGCCCAAGCTAACGAGTGGTTACGTATTCGTGACGAGGGCGATGCGAAATGATTACCGTAAGAGACATGGTTAAGAACGATGAGATATGGACTCCGCCTAGTGCGATAGACCCACTCATTCCATACTTGCCTAAGCCCACTAACAGCAGGAGACAAAAGCCTGTGTTATGGGAAATGTGTCCCGGCAATGGTGAGATGGTGTATCATTTGTCAAATAAAGGTTTTAGAATAAGTTCTGAATCAGGGCTAAATTCATTAGTGTGGGAACCTAAAGTGTGGCAATTCATTGTAACCAACCCACCTTGGAGTTTAAAGCATCTGTTTCTGCAAAGATGTGTAGAATTTAATAGACCTTTCGCCTTGCTGTTGCCCATACGGACGTTAGGAGTGAGGCGGTGTCAAGCATGGTTAGATAAAGTAGATGTGTTGTTTCTAGCTAAGAGAGTAGACTTCACAGGAGGAGGAGCACCTTATGAAGCGTGTGCATGGTTTACACGTTGGATGTTACCTGATAGGATGGTGTTTGAATAATGTTTCTATGTGTTAAGTGCTATCCTAAACTTAGTGATGGGGACCCTATTGCAGAAATGGGTTATAGAAGCATTGGTAGATGTGAACGCTGTAAGAAAAGTGCGGTTTGTTTGGATGTTCACATTTTCAAGCTCAAAAAAAAGGAGTCAAAGAGTGGCAAAAAAAAGTTTCGTTGAGAACATTACAGAAGAATTTGGTGAAGAAGTATTGACGGCAAACTCTACCATCAGGCAGATCATCCCAACAAGCTCTCTGGCGGTGAATGTCTCGACAGGCATAGGAGGCATCCCCAAGGGACGCTTCACTCATATCTATGGACCAGACTCAGCGGGCAAGACGACACTAGGGCTGGACATAGCAAAACATTCGCTCATACACAATGGTAAAGTTTTATACCTAGATGTAGAGCAGACACTAGACGAGGGATTAGTAGTAAGGATGTTAGGAGACTTGAGAGATGATGAGAACTTCGTAGTAGCCATGCCTCGCTCTGCTGAGGATGCGTTTGTTCTGACAGAGAGGGCTATAGGGAGTGGTGAGTTTGACCTGATTATCTTTGACTCTATTGGGGCGTTAGCTCCAGAGAAAGAGTTAGACGATAGCTTTGGCGATCCACACTACGCACTCGTGGCTAGGCTTATGACTACCTTCTTTAAGAGGAACGCCTTTGATGTGAGAACAAATGATATAGCGTTTGTGTTTCTTAATCAGGTGCGGGCTAATATTGGAAGCTTCATTAAGACTTTTGAAATGCCGGGTGGTCATGCCCTCAAGCACTACTCCTCTCTGACTATCTCTTTGTTCAAGAGCGAAAAGATTGAGATTAAAGCGGGGAAGCCCGAAACAGCTATAGGAAACAAGGTAAAGTTTTCCTTCCCTAAGAATAAAGTAGGAGTACCCCACAGGTCGGGTACCTTCCCTATAGTTTGGGGAGAGGGTATCCATTACGTTAGAGATGTGATAGACTTTGCTACAAGCTTGGGAGTTTTATCTCAACGAGGGCCATACAAGGCATTCGAAGATGAGACTTTGGCCCTTGGTATGGTCAAGACCGTGGAGCTACTAGAGGAGGACAAAGAGCTACTTGACAAAATCGTACAGACATGCTATAATGTCGTGGGTGTTGAAGCCAAGTCACCCGATAAGCAGGAGGAAGTAAATGGAACGGACGATTAGTATGGAACGATTGTATTCGCTTGGAAACTACAAGAACATTAAGTTTGGAAATATTATAGATGGTATCCCTCAGGAGCAATGGACAAATCCAGAAGTTATGGGGAGCCTACAGTTTTTACTTATGTTATCAGTTGATATAGATTTTAGAAACTATCAAAAAATGAATCAAGAAATTGGAGGTTTGTCACTAGAAGAATCGCTGGAGAAACTTTCCGACATGCGAGACGATACCTACCGAGAAATCCAAGACCTACTTACAAATGGAGAGATAGAAAATGAGTAATGCATTTGTTGAATTCCCAACGTTCGATAATGATTTTGTAGATTTTGATCGTCCGAAGTACCTACGATTTCGTGAGGGCTTTCCGACTACTGTTCGTATACTAGACAAGAATGCTTTTAGCGTTCGAAAACATTGGATCAATAAAGCAAGGACTAGCTTACTTTGTTTAGGGGAGACATGCCCTGTTTGTGCTAGCAACGACAAAATTAGAGGCGAAAATCCAAAGAACTTTCGTAATATCAAGGGATATATTCCCGTGCAGTTTCGTTACATGGTTAATGTCCTCGACCGCACGATGGTCGTAATTGACCCCGAAACGGAAGAGGAACACTACGCACAGAAAGGTACGTTTCCCCTAATTTCATCTGATAATGAGAGAAGCTTGGCTGGAATTGATCCACAGCCTTCAAACACTATCAAGATACTGGAACGAGGCAAAACTCTCTTTGAGAATTTCCTCGCTATCCATAATGAAACAGCAGAGTTTAATGATGAACAAGAGCTAATTAGTGGTGGGCTAACAGCCTTTGACCTCAAGCTCCTAACCTTGGGAGCGGGTGTAGAAATGACGATCTCTGTCATGCCCATCCTACAGAGTAACGACGACATCTCTGCTATTCTGGAAGAAAATGAAATTGTGCTACACGACCTGTCAACGGTTGGCATCACTCTAACCCCTGACGAGATGGAACAAGTAGCATATGCTGGAGTAACCTTGTCTGATGTCTTTGCGGCTCGAAAGGCTGACGAAGATGCTGAGACTACCGAGGAAATGGCTACGACACTTGCAGACGTTTCTGATTCGGTTAAGGAATTGTTTGATGATGAGTCAGTAGGTGTAGAGGCATAATGGATAAACCAATATTACCACGACGGCTTTATATTCCTGGAGTAGTTGTTAATTTTCGAATTAGTGAGAAAATGTCTACTAGAATTGATGAGCTATCAAAAAAACATCACATAACCAAGTCCAGCATTGGTCGTGCCGCTCTTGATTATTACTTAGAACACGTAGAAGAAGCATAAGATAATTATTAAAGCATCACACAACGGACAAGGCTTTGGCCCGTAACCAGTCGGGGTGGGAAGCGAGTGGTTGACCAGTGATGCTTTTAGTGGGTGACGAACGGGCGGCAACCTAGGGCGTACCCGTGAAGCCCACTCTTGGGGGCGACAGGATATCGACGGTGATGATTTGCTCGGCTTTGGAATGTGTAACTGCGTTCGGCCTACCCGGATCACCCGCACGTGGGTTCAATTCCCACCGCCTCCACTGGAGGAACAAATGATACGAAGATTGTTTTGGAAACTGGCAATAGGTTTGAACAGTAACATATTAGAAGGTGATAGCAAACTGTTAAAAATGTTCATAGACTTTGAAGCCTATAAGCAAAACTTTATAACAACTTATATGGCAGAACAGGGTTATAATATTCCTGCCGTCACTTCGGTCGTGTTGAAGAACGGCTACACGACTCCTATAGCTATCCATTTCTTCATAGAGGAGCACATGACTATAGATCACGAAACTGATAAGATACAGCCGGTCTATACGGATGATCTGTTACACACAGAGTACTATTTAAGCGAGGCACAGTAATGAGTGAGATGTTCGACAACAATCATGAGACTGCTTTCCTTAGTATCCTGATGCGTGATACAGACAAGGCTTATGATGCCTTGGGCAAGATAAGATCACATATGTTCTCGTCAGCGATAAACCAAGTGATTTACAGGACGATCTCCGAGCTTTCTAGAAGTGGAATAGACCCTGTTGGAGAGAATATCGTTCTGAAACTGGAGGAAAGGAAAACCATAGACAAGGCAGGTGGAGCGGAACATATAAGGTTCATAGCTAATGAGATAAAGTCAGATTCCAGCACTTTTGATCAGCTGTTCAAGGCTATCGTGGATGCGTACAAGGGTAGGAAACTATTAGAGTGGTCAAGTCAGATACCTGCGAAGGTACACAGCACGACGGATATCTCAACTACCATCACAGCCATCCTGTCTAACTTGACTAACATACAGACTGAAAATCTAGAGAACGGTGTGATTCCTATTGACGAGGCCCTAGAGTCTGCTTATGAGATGATAGAGATGAGGAAGGCAGATAAACTACCCACGGGTATACTGACAGGCTTTCCTTCCATAGATCATTATACAGGGGGGTATACTCCAGGTACCACATGGATTATTAGTGGTAGACCTTCAATGGGAAAGACTACCGTAGCACTCACATCTTTGAAAGAGGTAGCCAAAGCAGACCATCCCTGCATGTTGTTCAACAGGGAAATGAACACCGATGAATTGATGTTCAGACTTCTATCTATGGAGACAGGCATACACTATCAGAGGATACGTACGAGTGACTTGAGTACCAAAGACATGAAGAAGCTCAAAGCTACTGTTAATAAGTTAGGTAAAATTCCCTTCCATCTGGACTCTAATTACTATGGGGACATCCACTATATCATTAGTGCGATTAGAAAATATCACAAGCTCCACGGTATCAGGGTGGTGGGCATAGACTACATCCAGCTTCTTACAGACCGAACAGAGAATCAGGTATCGGAGCTAGGACGTATATCGAGAGAGCTAAAGCTTCTATCTATGGATTTGGGGATTACAATTCTCATTTTATCACAGTTAAATAGAAAGGCAGAGGAACGAGAGGACAAGCGGCCCCTCATGTCAGACCTCAGAGCTAGTGGTAACCTAGAAGAGGATGCAGACGTAGTGCTTGGGCTGTATCGTGAGGAAGTGTATAAGATAAATTCCCCTCATGCTGGTAAGATGGAATTTTTGCTATTGAAGCAGAGAAACGGGCCGTTAGGTACACACATCATGGATTTCAATGGTAGTACCTTACAAATTATAGACGAAACAGAAATGTCTTGGGAGAGGGAAAATGACTAGAGACTGTGAGCACGAGCCCCTGAAATTACCCAGTGAATATTTCATTGAGATTTTTAACGATCACGAGGAAAAAATTGCTAGTATACACCTATGCAAAAATTGTCACCTACTATATTGGGAGGAACCGGATGGTGAATAGTAAGGACAAGGGAGCCAGATGGGAGCGGGACGCAGTAGAGCTATTAAATGAAAAGTATGAGTACACATGGAAGAAGGTACCCGGCTCTGGAGCCCTTGGAACAATACTATCTATAGACGAGTTAAAGGCAGACCTAGTGGGAAGGTATTACTTCCTGCCGTTTGCGTTTAGAGGCGAAGCCAAGACTGGATACGGGGGAGCTAAACAGCTTGCAGTAAAGAGAGAGTGGTTGGAGAAGGTAAGGATGCAGGCAGATGGAGCCTTTCTTCATGAGGTACCGCTCCTGATTGCAAAATTCTCAGGCTCTCGTAGTGATGTCAGGTACTTCGTCATATTTGATTTTGATGCTTTCAATGATGTGTTGGAGGCTACGGAGACACTTTATAATGAGAATATAATGCTAAGGGAGAGATTAGAGAATGGCTAGTGATTTTTTAGGGGAAGTTAACTTGGACGACCTAGTGGAGGAGGTCTACAGAAATGATCCCAAGGCTACACTGTGGGATGTGGTTGTAGCTGTCCTAGCTAAGAAGGGAAACATAGAGCCCTATGTTATATGGGTTCTATCTGACCTGCCAGTTATACAGATGACCGCTTCGGGAATGTCCCTCTCATACATCGCAGACTTTCTACAGATGCACGAGAAAGAAGTAGCAAGCACCTGCAAGACTTGGGGTATAATTCCTAACAAAGAGACACTTGACTTTGATCCTATAAAGGTGTATAATGTAGGCATGGGAGTCTCGGAAATGAGAGCGAAGCTTGATCCGGTGTTGCCTAATGTGCCATCGGTAGAGACTCTAGAGAATGCTATTATCAACGTGAATAAGTATCTAAGGGTACAGGAACTTTTAGACGAACAGGGAGAATAATGGAATACATAACATTGTTAGGGTCGGAGGATGTTTCTAGAGCAGGTCATAACATGAGTACAGCCGCTCAGGAATTTGGTAGACAAGTAGACTATCTAAGGGATGTTCTCGAACAGCACCAAAGATGGATGGATCAGTGGCTACAGGAGTTTCGTGTAGTTTTGGAGGAGAGTGCGGGAGAATAAGATGCGAGGAGTAAGTGCAGATTTCGTATTGGCTATGGCAGAAAAATTATCTGCTGGCAGAGTAAAGGGTCGGCAAGGTTGGGACTCTCACTGGAAAGTTTCATCTATAGACGATTTCGATATAAAAATGTTAATGGAGAAGTTAGATGAAGAAGTGTTAGAGTTAGATGATGCATTAGCAGAAGGAACACTTGGAGAGCTACGTTTAGAGTGTGCTGATGTAGCCAATGTAGTCATGATGATTGCTGACATGGCAGGAGCGTTGAAAGATGAGTAACTTTGAGCTTCCAGACTTTGATGAAATGGTAACTATGGCTGACAGCATTGGAAATTTGAAGCGGGAGGTTTCTATGTTTGAAGCGTCCCTAGATGCCAAGCTAGCAGAGGTCACTAGGGTTGTGACTATGAACAAGGAATACTGGCCCACATCCAAGCCACCCGCCATGAATTACATCAAGACGGTGTTTCACATGGAAGGACATACAGAAGTGGCGAGGAGAGAGCTTGACATGCTGAGAGAAAACATCTACCAGAAGCAGGGCGAGCTAAAGACACAAGAGCTAAAGTTTCAGGTCTACCGATCCATGATAGATGTGTGGAAAGCCGATCAATACAACAAGAATCAGAGTCAATACTAATGAATCCTAATTACAGAGGTCTTGAACATTGTTATAACTGCGATGATCCTACAGGTAGGGCAGGGAAGGGCGAGGACAGTATCTACTGTGCAGAACATGACTTGGGGCCATTTTGTAGAGACTGTTACGAGACTCACATCGAAGTAATTCATGAGAACAACAGCCCTGACTATGGAATGGCAAATTGGGGATGAAATGAGCACCTGTGAAGTATGTGGCAAGACCCCAAAGATGACAGAGGTTGAAGGTATGAAGGGTCTGTATGTATTCAAAGATTTGTGCAGGTGTGATAATAAGGCAAACAGAAAAGCTAGAGAAAATGTAGCAAAGATGATAGGAGAAGTAGAAGAAAATATGGCAAGGGAAAGGATGAGGCTACCTAAACGTGAAAGACATACACATTTCGGCAAGCAACTTAAGAGATTTTTGGGCCTGTAACAAGAGGTACCAGTATCGCATTACATCAGCGAGAGCATCGGTATCTACTGTCTATATGAACTTCGGCTCCGTTGTCCATGAAGGAATAGAAATATATGAGACAAGTTCGAAGTCGATGGAGGAGATTACTAAATGGTCGTTGGAAGAATGGGATCAGATATATTCTGCCAGCAGTAGCTTTATGGGTAAGGTTCCTAAACCTCCACGCTCGTTCAAAAATATGTACAAGAGCTACGAGGAGAATATGGTGTCGTGGTTTCCTGATGGAGATTCCACCATAGAAAAACTGTTCAAGATACCTTATGATAAGAGTAGGAACATCTACGTAACGGGGAAGATGGACAGGATTGATAGTGGGGGCGTGTACGACTGGAAAACAGGGGCTAAGGCCCCATCAGAGAACGATCTAAATGACATACAATTCTATCTATACAGGTGGGCACATGAGAAGCTGTACGAGTCACTCCCTGATAATGTTTATTACGGTCACTTAGCATCAGGGAAATTGTATAATATAGATGTAAAACCTACACTTGTACTCAACTTCGAAAACCTCCTTGACAGGACAGCCGAAGCAGTATATAATGGTTGGCAAGACGAGGAGGAACGCACAGGAATGGGCTTCCCAAGAATACCGGGATTTCAATGTAACCGATGCTCATTCAAAGGAATTTGCGATAGAGAATTATATGAGTCAGATCGTTGAAGAATACGTAAAGTCAATACACTTCATCTTGGACGGTGGAGACATAGAAAGTAGCCAGTTTAATAATGCACTAAGTGTGAAGATGACCATTGAAGGGTTGTTCAAGAACGGACAAATTTCATCATTTGATGCAAGTGTCTTAAACGGGGTGGCGAGTGGGTTTAGTTTTTCAGAGCTCGCACTCATATTAGTAGCTGATAGGAAGCGGGTTTCTAATTCGTTCAAGCAGACCTGCTCTAAGATAGCATATAAATTAGGGGATGAGTTTACTGATACAGGGTTTATGTACAGGGTCGCCGCTAGACACGCTATTGGCGATAAAAAAGAAAAAGAGCTAAAGGAATTTTTTAAGTAATGAGAAAGAAAGCTTGTATAATATGTGGAGAGGCTCTAACCGCAAACGAAAAAGGTATATGTGGTTATTGTGACGACGAGACTATTCCGATAAAGGGAGTGAAACATGCTCAAATCCGTAGAAAAGAAGTTAAGCAAAAGCGACGCAAAAGCAGAGAAAGCGAGACTCAAACAGCACAGTGAGGAATATTGCATTCACAGACACTCAAAAGCTACTCACCCAAATTGCTTCCGTCGCGGGCTGACACAGAAACTTCGTTGGTATGACGACGAGGGGCTGACACTAGCCACTGTGGATATCGAAACGAGTAGCTTGAAGGCCAACATAGGCTTCATGCTGTCGTGGGCTGTAAAGTATCGTGGTGGCAAAGTTGTTACAGATATTGTCACCAAAGAAGAACTTTTTAATCACACTAATGATAAGCGTATTGTGAAGTCCTTACTAGAGGAATTGGGAAAGATTGATGTTGTTATCAGTTACTATGGGACAGGTTTTGATATCAAGTTTATCAGAACGCGAGCCCTGTTTTGGAAATTTCTCTTTCCCGCATACGGCTCCATCTATCACTTTGATGTATACTACAGAGCAAGAGCGTTACTTGCCACGCATAGGAAGTCATTGGATGCTGTCACGACCTTCCTTGGTATCGAAGGTAAGACACCCATAAAACTAGCCACGTGGACTAGGGCTATGTACGGAGACAAGAAAGCTTTAGCAGAAGTGCTTGTTCACAACATCGAAGATGTAAAAATTACCGAGGAGCTATTCAATCTACTGGAGGATTACTCAAAATGGACACGCAGAAGCTTGTAGAAGAAAAACTAGAAGCACTCTATGACAACGCACAGACCAAGAATTACCGCCGTCGTAAGATGATCCTTGAAATTGATTCAGATGAAGAAGGTAAGAATCTGTTCAAGGTCATAGGTAAGATGACACTGACAGTATCTGAAACACCTGACGAGGATGATTCTTGGAAGGAAAAATCGTTTGATGTCATGATTACCGGAAAGGATGTTGATATCCTGACCGGACAAGTTTTAGCACATCTAAACTCCGTCCCGTTCGAATGGGGCGACATGATTTTTGAAGATAATTTTGAAGATGTTTTGAAAGAGACTGTCGAGATCGCTCAACGCGGTGAGGACATTTCTCTTTTAGCGTAAAGGATAAGACAATGAGGGGAGTAGAGATTACTTACCTAGAAGGTGTAAACTCTATAGTTATTAAGGGGAAAGACAAAGCCTTTATGACCACGAAAGACGCTGTGATTTTTGATAGAGATATGTTGACACAAATGATTGTAATGATGTTAGTGAAAGGTTACTTAGACCATAAAATATTTGATGGCATCCTAGAAGAAATCAATACAGCTTAGGAGATAAAATGACAAAGAAATTAGAGGACATGACTCGTAGAGAGCTCCTCGAAATGTACGAAGCACGTGGTGGAAAGATAGAAGATTTTGACAAGAGCTACGTTAACCGAAACGATCTTCTGACAGCCCTCCAAGACATTGATGATGTTATGGAACAGACCGCATCGTTCGACGGCCCCTTTGAATTCCTAGAAGAGGAAGATGAAGTCGAAGAGGCTCCTGTAAAGCAAGACGAACGACCGGCCCATAGCGATCAGTGGTATGAAGGACGAGGGCTTCCCATTCCGAGTAAGTAACTATGAAAATAGTTATGGTGTCGGGACGGGCAGGAGAAGGTAAGACTACCTTTGCTGATCTGTGCATGGATATTCTGTACGCACAGGAGATCATGTGTTACAAGGTTCCTTTTGCCAAAGGCGTGAAAGACACCGCCCGTTACATGGGTTGGAATGGTGAGAAAGACGCTAAGGGTAGGAAATTGTTACAACAAATAGGCAACACAGGTAGGGAATACAATCCGAATTTATGGGCTGAACAAGCCGTGAATGATATAGAAGCTAATTATGATAGCTTTGATGTAGTTTTTATAGATGATTGGAGATTTATGAATGAGGGTACGAAGGTCGTTATGAACGCCTTTCCAGACACTCTTAAGATTAGAATTATCCGACCTCAAGAATTTCATACACTTTTTGGATCAGTCTTGTATAATGATTCTTCGGAGATTGGTTTGCCCGAAGCAGATTCAGTAGAAGGTTTTAACTTTTATGATCGTCTAATATACAATACTAATGGTCTTGATGGTCTAAGGAAAGAAGCAGAAGGCTTCATACTGGAAGTCCTGCTACCTAAGCTACAGGAGGCTTAATAATATGTTAGATTTACCTGTTTGGGATATCGTTGTAAATTGGGGCACCGTTGCCTCAGCAACGCTCCTACTTGGTTTTCTTTTAAACCAAGGTTATGTATTCGCATCTGAGTTACTGCGAAAGATTCCTTTCCTCTATGACAAACTCCCCAAGAGTTTATCTGCTGGAACGAAGAAACTCGTAGTATATCTTTCGGCTGTTTTAATGACTATCAGCTTCGCTGATTTCTCAGGGCTTCTGCCCTCCGGTGCTGATCCAGACTTCTTTGTGTCTGCGATCTTAGCATATGCAACAACGGTCTTTAAGGTTACTCAGTCTATCTATGATCGACTCTGGCAACCTCTTATTAGTGCATAGTAACAGCCAGCTATAGGTGACTGCGACCTTAACGGCAGGGGTGGAGTGGTGGGTTTCATACTACTATGGCTAAATGTCCTGACTGTAATGGTTGTGTAGAACGCAAAGAGCGTGATGCTTTTATCACTAGGTGGTATTGCAAATTCTGTAAAAGGAATTGGTGGTACGACTACGAGCACAGAAAGTGGATGGAGAGTAAGGATGGCGAGACTTGAGGACATCATCGGTGAGACGTATAGGATCACAGGATATGGAAGATACCTTAAGACGTACGAACATGACAGTCTTGTAATAGACACAGAGAAGCAGGTTTTTTACTGGAATTCCAAAGACATTTCAGGGGATGCGTATGACTGGCTTACAAAAATCAAAGGGCTCACAAGAGCCGAGACAAGAGTATATCTCAAGGACAATAGCCCTGACTATCTTGAGTATCTACAAAATGTAGTAACCCAAGAGCAAAAGGACGTTGTAGTTAGTGAGCGTCTGGTAAGCTCTTTTTATAATTTAGGCAGGAAGTATAGAGACTACTGGAAAAACGTCAGGGGCTACACGGATGCTACCATAGACCTTTTTCAATTAGGTTACACAGGCTTTTGGTATACGATACCTATATTTGAGAACGGAAGGCTTCGGAACTTTCAGTGTAGGCATCCCGAAGGATACCAAAAGGTGTGGTATAAGCATCAAGGGCCACTGGCGTTTAACCTAGACTTTGTAAAAAACAAACCTTGGTTCTGCTTGACAGAAGGCCCTCCAGATGCTATAATGTTGATGCAACATGGCATTCCGGCCATGTCAAGCACGATAGGAGCAGGGTATTTCAACCCCACTTGGATAAACAAACTGCGTGGGGCCAAGAGAATCTACATCATACACGACAACGACAAGGCTGGACGCGTTGGAGCGGTGAAGATAGGAAAGAGGATCGGTAACTTGTCGAAGGTCTACACTTTTGATGGATACTCTGACAAATATGATGCAACCGATTACTTCAAAGACGGAGGGAGTGCAAAAGAATTTGTCCATACTCTTGAAACACAATCAAAATATTGGTTTGAGGTTGAACATGGAATGGATTTCGAAAGACGGTAAGCACATCTTTCATAATAGAGACAACAGGGATTACTTTGAGTTAGCACACCTGTATGGAGACTACACTATATTTAACCTTGTGTATGCTGACATGGTGTATGACAACATGGACTTCAACAGGTGGCTACCAAATTGTAGAGACTTCCTTCACGATAACGGAAGCATTTTCGTACAGACCGATTATAGAAGTGTAGCCGAATTGAAACTCTATATGGATGGGCTATTCGGGAAAGATAACTTTGTAAACTGGATAGTGTGGCCCTATGATTGGGGCGGGAGAGCAAAAAATGCATTCGGAAGAAAGCATGATGATATTCTTTGGTATTCGAAAACTGGTGATTATGACTTCTATCCAGAGCATGTCGGGATTCCAAAGAAAACTGCTGAAAGTTCTTTTAATAAGTCGGGTAGGACTTGGAAGATTCCCACGGATGTTTGGAGCGACATCGGTAATTTTCACACTATGGCGACTGAACGAGTTAGCGGGGCTAAGTGGCAGAAGCCCGAACGACTTGTACGAAGGATTGTTGAAGCTACAACAGTCGAAGGGGATACAATCTTTGACCCCTTTGCAGGCGTAGGAACGACGCTAGCAGTAGCGATCAAGACAGGTCGCCTTAGTATGGGCTGTGAAATAGATGAGGAAATCTGGAAGGCTGGAGTAGAAAGGTTGAAAAATGTACGACCTGAATGAAGCACATAGTATGAATTGGTTGAAAGCTTTTGCAAGTGTTCCAAGTAATACGTTCGACCTGTGTGTGACCAGCCCTCCATACTACAATGCACGTAAGTATGGAGCAGAGTGGGACACATTCAAGTCTCCTGAGGATTGGCTGTTCTTCTGTACGTCTATGGTGCTGACTATTGTGGAAGTGCTGAGGCCGGAGGGAGTATTGTGGTGGAACACAGGGTCAGGTTATATGGGTGGCAAGAGGCTGTCAGTGATAGAGAAGCTGATCGTTGATGTTGAGGAGCAGGGTGTCTTTATGATAGACAAGATACCTTGGATCAAGACATCCTTCCTACCGAAGAAGTACAGCAACCGACCCTACCCTGCTTGGGAGGAGAACATTATCTTTAGTCGTGAGCCATCACAGGCACGCTACTATGTAGACCATGTGCGAGAGCCTTATGCAGAGTCTACATTAAAAAGGTTAAAGTATCCTGTGGGAAATCTACAGGCAGACGAGCAAGGTAAGTTTACGCAACGTAAGATGGTGACACCACATCCAGATGGCAAAGCACCTGCTAACTATCTAAAGCTAAAGGTGGACACAACCAAGAGAGATCATCCCGCTCCTATGGCTCCTGAGCTAGCGAATTGGGCTATCAGGGCCTACAGTAAGGAGGGGGATTATGTTCTAGACCCTATGTGTGGTGTAGGAACGACGCTTCTAGAGGCTCAGAAGCTTGGCCGAGTCTTTCTAGGTTTTGACGTAAATCCTGAGTATGTAGAAGAAGCGAACAGATGCCTGACTACCACCTAGTAATAGCGGATGGGGGCTTCAAGAACAACCTAGCCTATGGATCGTTCAAGGTCTACAATGATGAGGGCTTGACAGTCGGGCAGAAACAGTTTATAATAGGGCTTGGAACAAACAACAGAGCAGAGTATATAGCCTTACTGAATTCTCTTAGCTGGTGTTTGAAGAACGACGTGACTAGAGTGGTAGTGATGATGGACTCCAAGCTGATTATAAATCAGGTCAAAAAGATTTGGAGATGCAGAGATAAGAAGCTTGTGAGTTTGAGAGATCAGATATGGGCTTTGATGGACAAGTTTGAGTATTTTGAATTGACTTATACTCCGGGCAAGTACATCAAGCAGAAATTAGGACACTAAAATGAAAGTAAAAGAGCTAATTAAAAAACTAGAAGATGTTGATCCTGAATTGCTAGTGGGTTTTGTTTATGATGGAATGGCTGGAGCTACTACAGAAAACGAAATTGTTGTTATGGAAAGATGGTCTAACGGTAAGGATCGACCATTCAATGATGAAAAACCCTTCCTAAGTATATTTCACTCATAAAGAAAAATCATGGATGATAATCAAAGACTTAGTGAGCATATAAGATACATTCACGACACTTTGGAAGATGCTGATATAGAGACAGTATTAGGATTACTAGATTCGTGGGCAACGGAAGTAAGACATTTAGAAGATTCACTTGACTTATGCAAACGTGCAGTTAGCAATCTAGGTGGGAATTTATATGAAGGTCTTAGATAAGGGATTTGTAGAGCTTGTAGATTACATGGGCGGAGATGATACTATTGTCTCCGCGGCTAGGGTATCATATCTCGGGAAAACCAAAGGGGATGTAGCTGACAAGAAATTGATCAGGTTTATGATGAAGCATGGTCATACCTCTCCGTTCGAGCACGTTATTTTCCAGTGGAGAATCAAGTGCCCGATCTTTGTCCGATCACAGTGGCATCGTCATAGAACGTGGTCATATAATGAACTAAGTCGTCGCTATACCGATGAGAATATTGAATTTTATATTCCTAAAGAACTTAGACTTCAAGATAATAAAAACAAACAAGGGTCTACTAATAAAACAACTGATAGAGTTTATTTAGATTTAGAAAGAAATCCAGATACACCAGAAAGATTTAGTAGAGGTCAATCAGTAGAGTCTTGGTTTGAATTCTTTACAAATTACACGAAATATATTTATGAACTACTTATAGAAGATGGTGTGACGAGAGAGATGGCACGAATGGTGCTACCTCAGAATATGTACACAACATTTTATGGAACAGTAGACCTACACAATTTGATGCACTTCATAGACTTACGTGCAGACTCTCATGCACAGTGGGAAATCCAACAGTATGCCTTAGCTATGAAGGAAATGATACAGCCTATAGTGCCTTGGACTTTTGAGGCATGGGAATGGAGGAAGAAATGGTTACAGAGCTAGGTAAGCAAGGCATGGACCTTACTAAGGGTATTGACATTGAGTCTAACATTCTAAAGCAACAGCTAGAGCAGGCACAGATGGCCGCACAACACTATGCTATGGTTGCTACTAGAGCTATTCTATTATTGGAAGAGGAATTAGTATTTGGCAATCCCGAGATCGAAGAACTAAAAAAGTGGGTACTTCTGCAACGGCTAGAGAAAGATGAGAAGCTTCATTACACAGTCGTAAGCGTTGAGGCCGCTGGTGCTATGTTAGAAGAGGAGAAGGCACGCGAGGAGTCCGCAATGACGGACGAGGAGTGGGAAGCTTCGAAGGCTACGGTAGAGGAGACAAGTGATGAAGATTCAGATTCTGGATAGATTTGATCTGACAAGTGAATGGCATGAGTTTTATGCCAACGGTGATCTTTTATTTGAAGGCGAGTCACCACCCCAACCACAATTCCAAGTTTTTTTAGGTTGGTTAGCAAACCAGCCTGATGTGGATGTGGAGGTTAGAGTATTCTTAATAGAATATGAACACAAGGAAGGCGAGGAATACATGCCTCCTATACGATCAATGACTGGCGAGCTTTACTGGAGTGATTGGGAAAACGCCGAAAGGGAGTAATCGTGGACAGGATAGGGTTTGATATTGACGGGGTGATCTACCCGTGGCATGAGGCCGTACTTGAAAAGGCCAAGAGGGAAGGCTTAGTAGAAGTCTCTGCCACAGTGGGCGATCTGTTTGGATATCCAGAGGAAGTGGGATTACTGTTCCACTGGTCTAAGTTTACAAGAGATAAGTATGTCTCAGATGTGGAAACTTATATGCACCCCCTTCCGAGAGTAAGCAAGGATGTTCTCAGTGTGCTGTCGGATAACTTCGAGCTATTCTATGTAACAGCTAGGTCAGGAGAGCTTGAATATCCTACGTTCAGGTGGGCTGAGGAGAACAACCTCCCTCAAAGAGAAAACCTTATAGTAAGTAACGGCCCGAAGGCTCGTTACATTGTAGAAAATGATATTGACGTATTTGTAGAGGATAGGCCCAAGTATGTAGAGGAATTAGCGGAACACACAGCTATGATTCTTCTTACACAACCTTGGAATGCAAACTATAATGTGGATAATCACGTTAGAATTGATCTGTTAGAGGAATTAATACCTATGTTGGTGGGAGAGGAAAATGACTGAACCTTTTGGAGTAACTGTTTGGCCTTACAACGAGGAAATTAAGGTTGCCAAGCTCTACGACGACGCAATTCTCCCATCGAGAAAGCACGTTCAAGATGCTGGTCTAGATTTCTTCGCTTTGAGAAACACGTATGTAAAATCAAATCACATGAAGGTAGTGCATACAGGCATTACAATAGAAATCCCTTGGACTTTCTTTGGGATGATAAAACCTAAGAGTGGGAGTGATTTTATGATAGGCGGGGGAGTGGTAGACGCTGGATATCAGGGAGAAATCCTAGTCAAGGTCTATAATTACAAGGAAATAAACATAATTATAAGAGCAGGTGACGCTCTAGGACAGCTAGTGCTGATACCCATCATTCATCCAGAGCTTGTGGAAGTAAGCATTGATGATATACATGTAGACGAAACCGAACGTGGCGAAACCGGAGGTATTGTGGAAGATGCTGAGAAACAATGACAGTCTTGGTAACATCCTTGGAGTAGAGGATAAGGATGCGAGAGTGTGGTGGCTTTTAGCTACTGCGTGCTTATATGAGTTTGGACAAGAGTTCACCCCTAACGCCTCGATACTAGAGGCAATCATAGACGGGGACATACATTTGTTTGAGCGTAAGAATAAGCGGGGTATGCCCTCGTTTAGGGCAAGTATTAAGGGAGATAATATCTACGCTCCCGGCAAGAAAGGTAACGTGACACCTAATGGGCACTAAAGAGGGTCCACTATCAGAAATAGCACAGAAAATTTTTGAAATGAAATACGCTAGGGAAAACTCTGGTGGTGTAAAAGAAACATGGGAACAAACTGTTCATAGAGTGTCAGAATATGTCGCCAGTGTAGAGGAAGGCGAGGCTACACAGTTAGCGGCTATGGCACAATTCTATAGGGTTATGTACGAGAGATCATTTCTGCCGGGTGGTAGAACGCTGGCAAATGCTGGCACATCTGTCAAAAACCTGATGAATTGTTTTGTCCTACCAATCGAGGATAGTAGACAGAGTATCTACAAATCGCTGAAAGATGCGGCAGAAATCTTCGCTTGGGGTGGTGGAGTAGGTTATAACTTCTCAAACATTAGAGGTAAGGGCGAGAAGGTGAATACCACAGGTGGTCTAGCGAGTGGCCCGCTGTCCTTCATGGGACTCTACGATCAGACTGGAGAGGTTATCTCTCAGGCGAGTAGACGCGGGGCTCAGATGGGCATATTAAACATAGACCATCCCGACATCCGAGATTTCATTGAGTATAAGAATGAATTGGACGATAAGAACGCTAGGATACTAAAAGAATTTGGTGGTAACAACGATAGACTAAAGAAAGTGCTGGCAGACAACCAGCTAACGCACTTCAATCTCTCAGTAGCCATAACTGACGACTACATGGCGACCGGAGACTTCGAAATTTTGGAATTGATTGCTGAGAACGCGTGGAAGAATGGTGATCCCGGCATGTACTTCATAGATAGAGCTAACTCGGACAACATGGTACCTTATTTAGGTAGGTTGGATGCAACCAACCCTTGCGGTGAAGTGCCTCTCATGGCATACGAAGCATGTTGCCTCGGCTCTATAAATGTTTATAACTTTTATGGTGATGGTGTTTTTGATTGGGAGTACCTTAGAGATGTCATAAGAGTAGCAATTAGATTTCTTGATAATGTGCAAGAGATGAATACAACCCCTGTGCCGGAGATCAACGTAGCGACCAAGGCTACTCGACGTTTGGGCCTAGGAGTTATGGGTCTAGCAGATTTGCTAGCTGATATGGAAGTGTCTTATGATAGTAAAGATGCATTAGAATTCTGTGATAACCTAGCCTACTTCATAGGTAGAGAGTCATGGATGGCATCAATGGAGCTAGCTGTGGAACGTGGCCCCTTTGACGCTTTTGACTCAGACCGAGTGAATTGGACAGTATTCGATAAGTTTGACCTTGATAGAAGGCCAGTGAGGAACGTCGCCATCACAAGCATCGCTCCGACTGGCACTATTTCACTTATTAGTGATGTCAATGGTGGGATTGAGCCTTTCTTTGCTCACTCTTACCAACGTAACATTACTGAGGGTGTTGGAAATACTGCTAAGGAAACTATTGAACAACCCGAAGTTTCTCATACCGTAAAGACAGCCCACGATATTTCTTGGGACAGACACGTAGCCATGCAATCGACGTGGCAGAATTGGGTTGATAATGCTGTGTCTAAGACGATCAACATGCCTAACAGTGCTACAAAGGATGATATAATGGAAGCTTATATGTCAGCGTGGGAACAAGGGCTGAAAGGTATCACGGTGTATCGTGATGGCTCCAAAATTTTTCAGATTTTAGATAGGAAGTAGGATGGCTATAGTAAAAGAAAATTTATGGAACGAAGTGGACCATCCATCTCTTTACATTGTAACTACTAATGCTTTTATAAAAAAGAATGGAGACTTGGTGATGGGAGCGGGAGCCGCAAAGCAGGCGGTTGATGGTCTACCTACCATAGCTCAAGAATGTGCGAAAGTTATAGAGCATGGCGAGACATATGGTTTTAGAGTTGTACGCCATCCAACAAGTTCTCGAAGAGGCTTTGGTATATTTCAAGTAAAGAAATTTTGGATGGACAATGCAGATACAAAGCTCATTGAAATATCCGCAGGCTCTCTAATAACATACTCTATAAACCATTCTAAGGTGAATATAAGGATGAATTATCCGGGAATTGGAAATGGAAAGCTATCAAAGGATGATGTGGCTCCCCTGATTCAGGAGCTTGCAACATACGTAACAATCTGTTACAATTAGATAGGAGAGGATAATACGATGAAAGATTTCACAGAAGCACAGTTTAGAAATGGACGACCAGATATTCATGCTAAAGAGTCCATTAAATTTTGCCTTGATCGGATATTTGAAGATGCTAAACATGGTATTAATAATGAAATTGTAAAGGGTCTTGATTTTGAAGAGCTTATAGGAACCTTGTTACTTGCAGAAACTGAAATAAAAGTGTTAAATGGAGAGCTATCCTGAATTTTGGGGGTAGGTGTATTTTTAGGCTCAAAATACTTATGTAAAGTAGAGGAATATGGGATTTACAGAGGAAGAATTAGAAGCAGGAGACTATCGGTATCATCTTTTGAAGGACGAAGGAAGGCTAGATGAAATGCTAAACTACAATGGACTATACTCAAGCAGAGTTCCAAGGTGTAGACAGTGTAATGGAGAGATGAAACTTAAGAAAGTCAAGAATGAGAAGTTAGACAATGGTGACCCCAATTACATAGGAGTTATGACTTGTGCAAGCTGTGGTCACTCGCGGCGACAAACGAAGATGGAGTATGGATTGACATGGGGATGAAAAACCCTGTCCTAACTGCGGGAGTGTTTGCTAGCAATAGTGAGCAATTCCCGCAGATACTAGGGCTATACGTTC
>SDBT01004180.1_pt1 | contig 24410 bp, 18 predicted proteins | sample 2277101 | NCBI WGS metagenome assembly SDBT01 (sample SAMN10404973, study PRJNA504765) | marine sediment metagenome | isolation source: marine sediment core GS10_PC15, 103 cmbsf | place: Arctic Ocean: Southern Knipovich Ridge | collected 2010 | reverse complement strand
CCCGGGAACAGCCGGTCCCAGAACACGATGACCGCCACGGCCAGCAGGGCCGCCCAGATAATCATGATGGTCAGATGTCGTCGCCTTTTCGTCATGTTCCCTCAACAAGCAAAGAGAGGCTTGGCCGAGCCAGTCGTCCGGCCCAAGCAACCAAAACTTTAGACCGTCATCGGGCGGGCTGCATGACCAACATATTCTTACATAAGTTTGCCATACAAAAACCGGCCGATCTTTACTCAAACCCGGTCAGCAGATGAGGTAGGTGAGCGCGCCGAAGCGCGCCCACCGGGTGTTACGTCATAGGCCTATCTGCCAGCGCCCTGCGTGGCTGTCTGCAAATGCTCGAGGGCGTCACCAATGGAAAAGCTGCCCGGCTTTTGCCTTGGCGGATACTCCTTGAAGGTTCCAAGAAACTTCGCCACGACGGCCTGGGCGGGGACCAGCGTAAACATCCGCTCCGCCATCCATTTGTCATATTCGTAACTGTTGCTTCTTCCGGTAGGGCCGGGCTGCATCGCCCGTTCGAACGGATCCGCATGCAGATCGACAAGGAGGGGCCAACGAGTAGGAATAAAGTCCTCTCGCCAAACATCGATACCTGTCGCTTTCTGCTGAAGGAAAACGATCTTCCACTTGTCGTATCGGAACGCTGACAAGTCGCCGTCGTCGGTGATGTAGAATATCTCCTTGCGCTTGCCGGGTCCTTCCCCCTTGAGCAGAGCGGTCTGGTCGTATCCGTCCAGATGAACCTTGAAGGTCTTGCCTGCAGCCTTGTGGCCCTTCAAGAGCTTCTCTTTAATGTCCGGTTCGCCCACCGCCGCCATAAAGGTCGGCAGCCAGTCCATGTGGGAGAAGATGTCATTGATCACGGTGCCCGGTTTGATCACGCCCGGCCAACGCACCACGCACGGCACGCGGAAACCGCCTTCCCAGGTCGTGGCCTTTTCACCCCGGAACGGTGTCGTGCCCCCGTCCGGCCAACTGAATACCTCAGCGCCGTTGTCGGTCGAGATGATGACGATGGTATTGTCGGCGATACCGAGATCGTCGAGTTGCTTCAACAGGACGCCGATATCATCATCGAACTCGGTCATGCCGGCCCCGTAGAACCCCTTCTCGGCTACCATAGCCTGATACTTCTTCGACAAGTGCGTAAAGACATGCATGCGGGTGGCGTTATGCCAGACAAAGAAGGGCTTGTCGTCTTTGACAGCCTTGTCGATGAATTTCAGCGAATGCTGAAGTGTCTCTTCGTCGTACGTTTCCATGCGCTTCTTGCCCAACGGACCGTCGTCTTCAATCCGCTGCTTGCCTACCTTGCCCCATCGTGGATCGACCGTCGGATCATCCTTGTCGGTAGCCCAGGTATGAATGATATTGCGCGGTCCGAACTTCTTACGAAACTCAGGATTCTTCGGATAATCGACGTTCTCCGGTTCCTCCATGGCATTCAGGTGGTAGAGGACGCCGGAGTACTCATCGAAACCGTGCACCGTGGGCAGGTACTCGTTGCGGTCACCGAGGTGGTTCTTGCCAAACTGTCCGGTGGCATAGCCGTGGTTCTTCAGCAACTCGGCGATGGTCGGATCCTCATGGCTAATGCCCTGCTTGGCTGCCGGCATACCGACCTTCGTCAACCCGGTGCGGAAGGGAATCTGGCCGGTGATAAAGCCGGCCCGACCGGCCGTGCAGCTCTGCTCGGCGTAGTAGTCCGTGAACAAAGCGCCTTCGTTGGCGATACGGTCGATATTGGGCGTCTTATAGCCCATTAAGCCGCGGCTGTAGGCGCTGATATTGGTGATACCGATGTCGTCGCCCCAGATGACGAGGATGTTGGGTTTCTTGCCGCCCAGTTTGCCCCCTGCGGGGAGGTCCCTTGCGGGAGTTGTCTGGGCGAGCATCACGTCGCGAATGGCGTCGCGTTGGTTCTTGAGCCTCTGTGATGATTGATGCTTGGGCGACTTGGGCCGTGGAGCCGTATCCGCGAACGCCGATGATCCGACAAGCACCATCGCTAGCGTTATCGTCGTCGCCAGCAGCATCGCGTAACCCACCAGGTGCGCGCGGTGAAGCAGACGTCCTAATGGCATCTTCATTGCAGTATCTCCTTCACGCTAGAAAGTGTCTCACGCTCGTGTACCGGAGCACACGGCGCCCGAACAAACCTACCAGATCCGCCAGCCTCGGGACCCCGAGGCGTTATCATTCATTACGGACAGAGGTGAAAACCCCTGCCCACCGGGTTGCACAGATCGGTCTATTTTTCAACAGCTTTCGGGCCCAGCACGCGATCCGGAAACTTCCGTTTCACCTGCGTGTGCGCTGCGACCAGGTTCTGGAACGGGGATACCATATACAAAAACGGGTACATCTTGCCGTGTTGCTCGCGTGGGTCGCGCATGATGTTGTACACTTCCATGGGCGGGAGACCGCCGTGGGCGGGGATGATGTGCATCTTGAGGTTGCCCCAGCGCACCGCCCCCAGCTCCGCCCCGCTATAGTGGAACATGTAGTCCCGCCGGCTGTGCCCTTCGCCCAAGAGCAAAAGCGCCGTCTGGTCCACACCGTCCGTGACGCGGTCGTTCGGAACATTGTCCAACGCGCCCGCAATACGAGCGGCCGTCGTGAACAGGTCGGTAACGTGGACCAGGTCTATTGGATCCTGTCCCGGTTCGATCATCCCCGGCCAGTGGGCGATGGCCGGTACTCGCACGCCACCCTCAAGCACCGTGCCCTTCCCGCCGCGGAGGTACGAGAAACCTGCGTTGGGGAAGAACGCGTACATCGGTCCATTGTCGCTCCACCATACCAGCAGCGTGTTCTCGGCGATGCCTTGATCCTTTAGCGTTTTCAGCAGACGTTTGAGGTGCTCGTCGTGCTGTGCGATCTGAGCAGCCTGGTTGTTGACGTAATCTACACCCTCCTGGAGGCGGTACTTCCTGGGCGATGAGGCAACCTGCTGACAGTAGGTTGCCCAGTAGATGAAGAACGGTTTGTCGGTCTTGGACTTGTCCTTGACGAACTGCGTGATCTCGTCGATGGAGGTTTCCTCGAAGTCCTCCATGTCCTTACTGGACGTCAGGGACTTTGTGACCGTTCTCCCCTTACCTTTTTCACCACGAAAGTAACCCCTGGTGATGTCGATCCCGAACTGTTCCTTGTACTTTTCAACTCCGGGGAAATCGTAGGACGGGTGCGATCCGGCGACGATGTCCCGGTCCTTGTAGTGCCCCTCCGCGTCCAGCCAGAACCAGACCGCCCCGTTGAAGAGCCCGTAATGAGCGTAGTCGAACCCTTGAGCCTCGGGCGCCATTTGCTCGGAGTCCCCGACGTGCCACTTTCCCCACATGGCGGTGTGGTAACCGGCATCCGAGAGTACCTCGGCGATGGTGACTTCCTCGCTGTGCAGTCCGAGCCATTCCGGCCCGCCGGGCCAGAGTACCGTGTTGCACCCCGTGCGCACCGGGTGACGCCCCGAGAGGATCGCCAAACGCGTGGGTGTGCAGGACGGTTCGGCGTAGGCCTGAAGGAACTGCATCCCTTGTGCAGCCATCTTGTCGAGGGTGGGCGTGGGCGTACCTCGCAGCTTCCCGCCCAGATAACAGCCCAGTTCTCCCCACCCGATGTCGTCGGCGAGGATGTAGATGATGTTCGGCTTCTTACCGAACTTCTTCTCCAACGCCGCCAGCTTACCGTCGATCTGCTTGTCCTCGGTGGCCCACTTGTCCTTGTTCTTCTTGAGCAGTTGATAGTACGGTGCATCGAATTGCGGACTGTTAGCCGCCCTCGATACCATCGTTCTCTCGATCGCCTTGCGTCTTACCTTGAGCGATGGTTCGCCTCTCGTCGCCTTGGGTTTGGCCTTTTCTACTCGAACTGCGGGCTGGTCGGCGAACGCCCGGTCACCCATGACCACCATCGCAAGAGTTATGGTGGTCGCGAGCAAGAGGGCGTAACCAATCAAGTGAACTTGAGCGAGCATTCTTGTGGTGTGTGTTTTCATTGCTCCAGCTCCTTTCATAGGCTTGCAGGTCCCTGGTGCGGTTCAACCTGCGACGAGTCCGGATTACCTCTACGAAAGTGGGAAAGCCCCTATTGGGTTCATTACATGTTAGGCGTCGCCCCATGAAGCCTGGCGATTTGAACTGTGGAAATTCAGTATCTTATGTGCGACTCGGCTGAGCATGCCCAGCGGCTAGAATTGCGTGCGCACCCGCACGCCGGCGACGATAGCCGTATCGTTGTTATCGTTTGCACCTGGGTTACATATGATCTGCAGGTCCGGGGTGATATGCAGCCAGGGGGTGATCTCGATGTTGTAGAACAACTCGATCCCGTCGCTGGCGTCCAGTCCCCCCAATGCCCTCTTGACGATTCTCGGGAAGTCATCGCTGAAATTGAGGTGGAAGTACCCGATTCCGAACCGATCGTTGTCGCGCCCCGGAATGATTCCCTTACCACCGACGCCAATACTGTAGAACTCCTCAAACGGATTGGATTCAGCGGTGCTCCATCCGAATCGCCCGAAGATGCCCACCCCCTGCTCGGGATCGTCAGGCTCGGTATAGAGGTACTGGTGGAAGTTGTAGTAGAGCACCCAGTCGTCCGGCCGCTTTTCAGGTGTAAAGACAACTCCCTCGGGCGTGAGGCGGAATGAGCTTCTGCCCTGATCCAGGACGGTAAAATTCTTCGTGCTGTAAACCCAACCGAACTTCTGCTCTCCCTTCAGTCCGAAGGGCTTGACCTTCACGCCCCACTCCTGGGCCAGTGACATCCCCTCGGGCTGATGAAACGCTGTATCGAAGCCCGTTTTGCTCGCCGACCCATTGGTGTCCCATACGAACGTACCGATGCTCAGCCAATCGATTGGGAGGTAGATGAGGGCGGCAGCCAAGTTTGTATAGGGCGCGTGAGGTAGGACGACCGGGTTGGCCCGGAAACCAACGTGGAGAAACTGGGTCTTTTCGTCACTGGCGAATTCATTCCGGTCCGCGAACCTTGCCCCGTCAAGCTTCCCGGCGATCAGTATCAGCTTCGGTGACAATCCCTGTTCTATATAGAACTCAGACAGAACGGTTTTACATTCGTCGCCGGATATAGGCAGCAGAGCGTCGTAGTTCACTGGCGAGCCGACCTTCCCTCCGACCCCGTGGCCGAACCTCGTTCTGCCGCGAACCGTTATTCGCCCGCCGGGCCATAAACCAGCCCGGCCGGTATCCAACCTGAATGTGTATTCTGCCGATCCTGAGTAGCGCCAAGCGTTTGTCGTGTCCGCGCCGCCATGGGTGTTGCCCTGGAAGATCTGCAGTGTGTCCACTTCGAACGTGATCCCGTCCTTCGCCAGTTGGTTCCGCAGGCCTCCCCAATCACCCGTAGCGTTGGCCCAGGTCAGCCACGTTCCACCCCCGGTATAGTCCTTGACTGGAAACGGGGAGAAGAACTTGCCGGGCTCGACCTCTGGCTTGCCACCCCTCCCCTGCTTCTGTTCGTCCGGCTTATCCGCAGCGCCAAGGGCCGGTATCGCGGAAATCGTGACAAGCAGCGCGACCAGAACCCACAGAATCCCGCACGGAACACCAGTTTGGTTTCGCATGTATTGTCTCCTTCTCGCGTGCTGCCAAGAGTGGCTGATTCGTGGAGAGAGACTTGGATTTGCGCCATACTACGCCCGTCCACTGAAACTTACAAGCGTACTCCCCTGAAGAACAAAAGCTTGGTTTTGGATGTGTTTGTTGCACCCGTGAAAGCAGTTTCTTCCTGCATCACTGATCGCAATCGCCAAAAGCGCTACACTGGATATGTGAATTCGTAGAGTGCATGCACCGAGCAGTCATCTGGTCCATGGCGAAACCTTGCGGGGTGTAAGAGCTTGCTTCAAGTGCGCGCTGCCTTGCCCTGAAGCACACGCTTAGCCTAGAATAAAACGACACCTCACCAAGAGCCCAAGCTCTAAGTCAATTCGATAGAAAGGATACTTTCAGCATGAGGGAAGAGAGCTCATTGAAGCGAAAACGGGGATCCTGGATGATGATGCCCCTACCTGCAACTGGGAAAGAGCGAACAAATGAAGGCCGCTGATACCACATCTGGTCGCGCATCGTGTTCCCCGCGTTGTTCGTCGCTGTGATCGTGTTGGGGTTCGTCACTTGACTGACATCAGAGGAGACAAGGAAATGAAAGGCATCCATACGATGGTTCTGGTGGTGACGTGGGTCGGTCTGACGGTGTGCATGGGGTGCAGTCCGGACGACGTGGAGTCCGACAATGTCGACCCGCAGGCTGACGCCCTCCTGCGAGACATGAGTCGGACCCTCGGGGAGGCAAAGGGGCTTCGGTTCGAGACCACCCAGGTGCATGACGAACCGTTGGCATCGGGCCAACTCGTGCAGTTCCGGCGGGCGGGCAAGGTAGCCATGGTCCGCCCAGACAAGCTCTTCGCGGATGTTCACGGTGACAAGGTGGACCGGCTGATCTGGCACGATGGAGGTGCACTGACCATCTTCGATCGGCGGGAGATGACGTACGCGAAGGCTGATGTGCCCAGCGACAACGAGGCGATGATCGACGAGCTCGTAGAGAAGTACGACCTCGTCCTGCCTCTGGCGGATCTGCTGTTCCGTGACTCATATGAAGCCTTCGTGGCGAACGTCTTGCTGGGTGAATATCTGGGTATCCAAGAGGTGCAGGGAACGCCTTGCCATCACCTCGCATTCCAGCAGGAAGAGATTGATTGGCAGATCTGGATTGACGCGGGCACGACCCCGCTACCGCGAAAGTTGCTGATCATCTACAGGGATGAGCCCGGCCAGCCGCGGCATACGGCGCTGCTGGATAAGTGGGAGCTTTCTCCCGTCCTTGCGAAGACGATGTTCCAACCACGCATCCCGGACAACGCCAAGCACGTGGCGATCGAGAGCCTGCTCGAGATCGAGAAGGGAGAATAACTGTGAGAGCCCGAAAGTATATGAGATACGTCGTGGTGATCGGTATGATCTTCGCCTTGACCGCCGGGTTGGCGCTGGCGCGTGGTCGCGGGGGGGGCAGACGGTCCTCCCGTTCGCGCAGCAGTCGGGGGTCGGTGCGGCACTCCCGCAGCAGACGGTCCACATCGAGACGGCCCACGGCGAGACGCTCTACCGCGAGACGGCCTACCGCGAGGCGCACTACCAGACGCGGGGGTACGAGGACCGTCAGACGCAGCACCTACTCGACCCGACCGGTGAGTCACGGGTCGGTGCGCCACAGTTCGATGAGCACTAGGCGCGTGTACGGACACTACGGCTCGCGAGGGGTGAGGCACGTCGAGGGCCCGCGGGGCGGACAGGCGACTGTGGTTCGCGGTCCGCGCGGCCGTACTGTGGGGCGCGTTGAGGGTCCGCGAGGTGGGACGGCGATCGGCGTGCGGGGTCCGCACGGGCGCGCCGGGGTTGCGCACTTACCGAGCGGCAGCACGCACGTTCGAGTTCACGGGCATTCATACTATCGCCACGGCTACCGATACTACCGGCCGTACTACTACGGCGGACGGCTCGCCTACTTCAGGATCGGCGCCCCAGTCGGGGTGGTGATCACCACCTTACCTGAGGAATATACTCTCGTTGTCATCAACGGCCGAACGTACTACGTCCACGACGGGGACTACTACACCACCGAGGTCCGCGAGGGCAAGACGGTCTACGTCGTGGTCGAGAACCCCACTGCCGATCAGGTTGCGCAAGTCATCTCGGAGGGTCCATCCGCGCCGGACCCCTTCCAGCTTGTCCGCCAGATGAGCGACTACCTCGGGAAGCAGGAGAAGTTCACCGTCATCGTGAACGATACGTTCGACGAGGTGACCGATACCGACTCGGTCGTACAGCTGTCCAGCCAGCGAACCGTTTACGTGAGTCGTCCCGACATGCTAGCCGTCCGTTACGAAGGCGGTGGGGAGCGAAGGCGTGTCCTGTACGATGGGAAGACGCTGACGATTCTGAACATAACGAAGGATTTCTACGCCAAGGCGAAGATGCCACCGACCATCGATGACATGCTGGACACGGTGGCAAAGGAATACGGCCTCGCCCTTCCGCTGGCCGACCTGTTGTACTCCAGTCCCAGCGATGCCCTTGTGGCCGGGACACGGACGGGGCAGTACGTCGGTCAACAGCTCGTCGGGACCACGCTTTGTCACCATCTGGCCTTCACGAAGGACGACGTGGACTGGGAACTCTGGATCCAGAAGGACGAGACGAAGCCTCTTCCGCGAAAGTTGGTGATAACGTACAAGAACGAGCCTGCCAAGCCGCGATACACAATGATCCCAGAAAAATGGGAGATGGGCGAGGTCCCGGCCAACGCGTTCGAGTTGGAGATCCCCGACGACGCCAGTGAGATCGAGATGATGCCGCTCGAACCCGCCGACGACGTCGCAACCAAGCCGGAGGAGCCGTGATACTCCCACGAGGATACCTGGGCGTAAGCTTGTTGTGTCTAACAGCCCTGGGCGTCCTGGGAGGCTGCGCCCCCACGCGAAACGCCTTACCTTCCGAACTGGTTTCGGAAGCGAATATCCTCGGGATGCCGAACATTCGGGCATGGGGCGGGGAGCACAGCCCGCTGTTTCAGGCAGACTTGGTCGAATCTATCCGTCAAGCACGGCGGGTTGACCCTCGCGGTGTCGTTGACGAAAAGGGTGTGGTCAATGTCCTTGCCTTGTCCGGTGGCGGCCCCGACGGTGCTTTCGGGGCGGGCTTCCTGAACGGATGGTCGGAGGCAGGAACTCGCCCAACGTTCAAGCTGGTCACGGGCATCAGCACGGGCGCCCTCATCGCCCCCTTCGCATTTGTGGGTCCGGAGTATGACAAGACACTCAAGGACTTCTATACAACCATCTCGACGAAGGACATCCTCACGAAGAAACCCCTGATCTCGCTGCTTGGGGGGACGGACTCGTTGACGGACAGTGCGCCGCTCGCCCGGCTGCTCAGCAAGTGCGTCACCGAAGGCGTCCTCGCCGAGGTGGCCAAGGCACATGAAAAGGGACGCCGCCTTTATATCGGCACTACGAGTCTTGACGCACGGAGGTTAGTGGTCTGGAACATGGGCGCCATCGCCGCCAGCGAAATACCCGAGGCGCCAGAGCTCTTTCGAAAGGTCATGCTCGCCTCTGCGTCCATCCCCGTAGCCTTTCCGCCGGTCTACATCTCAGTCGAGGCCGACGGAAACACCTACGATGAAATGCACGTGGACGGAGGCGTCACGACCGAAGTGTTCTTCTACGGGTTCATGCTGGACCTGCCCGCCGCTGCGCGCGATGCCGGTGTGCCCGAGAAGCCCCGGATCAGCGTGTACATTCTTCGAAACACGCAGCTTCGGGGAACGTATGAAATGGTCGAACCCCGGCTTCTTCCGATCGCTTCCCGCGCAGTGGCCAATCTGATCGCCTCTCAGGGCATCGGCGATTTGTATCGCATCTACACAATAACGAAGCGAGACGGTATCGACTTCAACCTGGCTTTCATTCCCCCCGACCACGTCTCGCAAGCCAAAGAGGCCTTCGATCCACCGGAGATGCAACGCTTGTTCGACCTGGGCCTTCATCTGGCGCGCTCGGGCTATCAGTGGCAGAAGGAACCACCTGGGTTGAGCTCGTGGCGCTGACCGCCATCGAAATCTGGTGCAAGGCCCAGCGGTATCATGAGACCAGTGGCAACGTGACGCCGCATGATGTGACTTAATTCAACGCCCTCGGATTACCACTGCATCTGAGGACATACAGCTGGCGACAGCTTATAGGAAAGTAAATGGTTAGCTTTTCTCAGTTGGCAACAAGCCCGCTGAATAGATCAGCGGGCTTGCATTCAAACGAGGCCGACGGGATTCGCTTCGCGGCGCCTACGGCGTCAAACCCGCAAGGCGTCTGCCTCCGGCAGCCGCGGCGTGTTCGAATCCCACCTATCCGCAGCGCAAATCAACGGGGCCTGTCCCCAAGGGACAAGCCCCATTTATACGAGGCCGACGGGATTCGAACCCGCAACATCCGGATCGACAGTCCGGTACTCTAACCAATTGAGCTACGGCCCCGTGGGTTGGTTCGCCTGGCGACCGCGACAACCACCTCGCTCGGAGACCCTATATATTATAACGTCTCGGTCGATTGTCAACGCCGTCTGCCCCCGAAAACATAGCGCGAATCCTCACTGTTGCCCGAGACAGTGGTAGAATGCAAGAGGGAGGGCGGGGAACGTGGGCAGAGCATCTCTATTCGACCGTTTCGACCTCGTAAGAGGCCCTGAAAACGGCATCTTCCGAAAGGTTCAGATCGAGCGAGTCGGGTGCGTCGATATCTTCATCGTTCTCGTCGTCTGTGTAGGGTCGGTGCGCCTCATCGAGCTCGACACTGGGCGTCGCGGCCGCGCTGATAGTGGGACAGCCCCTGAAATAGCCCGCGTACCGGTTCGGGTCGCTCCACACCCGCCGTGTCCTGGTCAATTCAAGGTGCCTGAGGTACTCATCCAGGTCCGCGTCATTGAATTGCGCAAGGAAACCAGGCTCGGCGGTACGGTTAATGGATACGATCTCCTCGATCAACTGGCGTTTCGTCATAGCTGCGGTCCTCAGAAATTCATACAAACTCTTGCAATAAGGCATTGCGGTTTACGATGATATTATCGGCGGGTATTTAGAGAAAACTTTAGGCGGGTCAATATGACCGAAGCAGAGGTAGTCCTCCAGGGGGCGAATCCGTATACTTTGACTCCCACTTGGAGTATCCGAATGGAAGACTGGGTGGCGGATATCGAGTTCGAGCGCCAGGGTCTACTGCATCGACTGCTCAAGACCACGGTTACCAACCCGCTGGCGAATCACCTTCCGGTGGGGCTTCTTAAGGCGCTGCTGCGCTTCGGAAAGAGCGAGCTCGCTGCCGCCAACTGGGTCGATCCCGGGGGTTGGCGGTCGATGGTGATCAGTTACGACGGACGCCCCAGGCAAATCGCCGATAAGCTCCTGGTCTCCGGGGGGACCATGTCGATGGCGCTTCGCAACCGCAAGCGTCTCGCGAGCAGGCTGCTGGCGAGGCTGATCGATTCGGCCGTGTCCGACCCACCCCACGTCCTGTGCCTCGGAGCCGGGCCCGGTCACATCATCATGGACGCCATGAACCAGGCACAGCGTGACGCAATTGCCACTCTCGTCGACCTGAACCCCGAGACTTTCGAGTATGGTCGCCGCCAGGCGGAGCGGCTCGGGCTTAGCGAATCCGTGCGATACGTTCAGGGCGACGCTCGCGAAGTGGAAAAGTATCTCGACCGCCCTCCCGATATGGTCAAAATGCTCGGGATCTGCGAGTATCTGGAGGATTCCGAAATCGTGGACATCGTCGCCTCCGCAGCCGAGGTAATGCCCCCCGGGGGACCCATCGTCTTCAACAGCCTTTCCAAGGCGCACGGTACCGACCGCTTCTTCAGGCGGATCTTCGGTTTGCACATGATCCATCGCTCTCCAGTCGAACTGCAAACGCTCATGCAGCAGGTGGGTTTCGCCGATTTCAACTCGATTCCCGAACCACTCGGGGTTTACCATGTCATCGTCGGTCGCCTCAAGGACGAGAACCAGCCACCGGACTCAAAAGGACCCTGATCGATGCCGGAATTTTCCGTCCCGTGGGGACAAGGCGATTTGAAAATCGCTCTCCCGCCGCACTGGCGCCTCCAGCAGGTGGCGAAGGGAGACATGCGTCCAGCGCAGGCGGCCTGGACAGAGCGCCTCGCTCGGGTGCTTAACCAGGGCCGCGGAAAAACGTCGCTAGCGAACCTGCTCGCCACCACACGCTACGGACGCATCTTCCTCGTTATCGAGGACCTGACCCGCCACTCACCCTTAGCGGAGATTCTACCGATAATTCTGCGCGAGGTCCGCCACGCCGGAATCCGCGACGATCAGATCGAGATCGCCTTCGCCAACGGGATGCATCCTCCACTCACAGACGCCCAAGCTGCCACCAAGCTCCCTCCGGAGTGCAGCGGAATACCTGCTCGATCCAACCAGTATGACTCCGAGACCGCCCACGTCTCGCTCGGGAAGATAAGGGGAATCGAACTCCGCCTCGACCGCGCCGTCGCCGACGCCGATCTGCGAATCATCATCTCGTCGGTCTCCCCGCACCTCCAGGCCGGGTTCGGAGGAGCATACAAAATGATCTTTCCCGGCTGCGCGCACCTGGAGACGATCCGCGGATTGCACCGGCTCGGGGTCGGAAGGCGGGCGAGGCAGCTTGTCGGTACCGACGTGACCACCAATCCGATGCGACAGGTCATCGACCGGGCCGGGTTGATGATGGACAAACGATATGGGAAGAGCTTCGCCGTTCATTATCTTCTGGACGACAACGACCTGCCCACATCCATCGCCGCAGGAGAGGTGCTCCCCACTCACCGCATGATCGCCAAACAATGCTCCGTCGCGTGCGGGGTCGTAATCTCGCAGCCCGCCGACGTGGTAATCACGAACGCTCATCCGCGCGACTTCGATTTGTGGCAGTCGTTCAAATGCATCGCCAATACGCGTTGGGCCGCCCGTCCCAACGGAGTCATTATCTGCCTCACCCGCTGCGAGGCGGGGCTCGACGGGATGTGGGTCCCCCCCTGGCCGATCAGCCCACTCTGGACGCGGAAGGTGGTGGGGTGGCTTGGTCCGGAATCGCTGGCGTCGCTTGTGATGCGTGTGGTTCCGCGGCTTGCGGGGGATGCGGCGTTCTTCGTGCGGATGGCGACCCGGTTAATCCACCGCAACCCCATATTGATGGTCTCACCGGCCCTTTGCGACGCCGGAGTCCGCTTTCCGGGTATAGAGATGTTCGGCGCCGTTGACGACGCCATCGCCGCCGCCGAGAGAATCCTGGGCGTCCCGGAACCTCGCGCGATCGTCTTCCCTTCCGGGGGAACGACCTTTCCCGTTCCGACCGGTGCTGCGGTGGAGGTTAGCTGACTAAAAGCACTCTCATGAGTCCGACCAAGGAAACCCAACAAATCCGCGACCTCCAGAAAGTCCTGGATATCACGCGGGCAATGGTCGCCACCAAAGACCTCGACGGACTGCTCGCACTGATCGTCGAGCGCGGGATGGAACTGCTCAGATCCGAGCGGGCGACCATGTTCCTCTACGACGAGGGCCCCGACGAACTTGTCTCCCGCATCGCCGCCGAAACCGACGAGATCCGCATCCCCGCCGGGAGCGGAATCGCCGGTGCCGCCGCACGCTCCGGTAAGGTCGTCAACGTCTCCGACGCCTACGCCGACGACCGCTTCAACCCTGCTATCGACCGCAAGACAGGCTTTCGCACACGCAATATCCTCTCCATACCGATGCACGGGTATGACGGATCGCTGGTGGGGGTCATGCAGGTGCTCAATAAGCGCGAGGGTGACTTCGACGAGTACGATACCACCCTCGCCGAGACGCTCGCAGCACAGGCGGGAGTGGCCATCCAGCGGGCGAACCTGATCGAGCAGTACCTCCGCAAGCAGGAGATGGAGCGGGCGATGAAGATCGCACGCGATATTCAACTCGCCCTCCTCCCCGAAGCTGCTCCGCAGATCGACGGGTTCGACGTCGCCGGATTCACCAAACCCGCCGACGAGACCGGCGGGGACACCTACGATTACATGCCTCTTACCGACGGGACGTGGATGTTCCTCGTCGCGGATGCGACCGGGCACGGTATCGGACCCGCCCTCGTCATCGCCACCACGCGCGCCATGCTGCGGGCGATTTCACTGCAAGGCGCCGACGTCTCCACCGTCTTGAAGACCACCAATGACCTGCTCAACGCAGACTTGCAGGAAGGGCTGTTCGTCACCTGCTTCTTCGGGCTGCTCGATCCGCCCCGGTCCACGTTAGTCTACGCCTCCGCCGGGCACGGACCGATGCTCTTCTACGACTCTCAGAGCGGTAACTTTGAAGAGGTCTCAGCCACCGGTATTCCGCTCGGTATCCTGCAGGAGACGGACTATCTCGAAACTATCGAACACCCCTTCAAGGCCGGTGACTTCGCGGTGATTATGACGGATGGGTTTTTCGAGGCCATCAATAGCGAGGGTGAGGAGTTCGGCGTCGAGCGGGCGATGGAACTGCTCCGCGATGCCCGCGATCTGCCCGCCAGTGATATGATCGATAAGCTCCACCGCGCCGTCTCCGACTTCACCGCTGGTAGACCCCAGGCCGACGACCTCACCGCCGTGATCATACGTAAACAGAAGTAACCGGTAGTCAGTGGCCAGTGGCCAGTGCCGCCACTCGTGGCTTAGCATCTTTAGTACACGGGTTGCACCCCAAGGGTCTCATTGTTCCCAAGTCGCGTCTTGGCGGAAAGCCTCGGCGAGTTCTCGTTTGCTCTCCTCCGGTAGCCAACTCGCTTCGATGCCGTTGAGAATGAGAACACGCGTCTCGTCCCGGGAGAACCCCAGCACTTGCTCAAGAAGGCGGAATTCCTCAGCAAGAGAATTCCCGAACATCTTCGGATCATCGGTGTTGACGGTCACAAGAATTCCGCGCTCAAAGTAACGCCTTACCGGATGTTCCTCAAGTGAGGGGACAACTCCCGTTGCGACATTGGACAGAGGACACATTTCTAACGGAATGCGATGTTCGGCGAGGTAATCGAGCAGTGAATCATCCTCCTGCGCTCGCGTTCCGTGCCCGATTCGGTCCACATGCAGCGCCCGAATCGCTCCCCAGATGCTCTCAGGCCCAGCCGCCTCGCCAGCATGCGCACTTGTTCGAAAGCCCAACTCACGGGCATGTTCATAAACTTGTTGAAACGGTTCCGGCGGGAACACGTGTTCTGAGCCTCCCATTCCCAATCCGATCACTCCCAGCTCCTTCAACTCACGAATCTCTGTAAGCAACTTCTCGGCCCTTTCAGGCCCGCAATCCCTGGGAGAGTCGGCCACAAGCGCTACCTCAACGCCCTGAACGCGGGAAAGGCCAGCCCGAATTGCCTGGGTCAGCTTTGCTACCTCCACCCGGTAACACTCAAAGTCCGCTGGACAGAAGAATGCCTCAACGTAGCGGATGTTTTGCCGGGCTAAGTCTTGTGCGACCTGTTCGGCAACGTATGTGAAATCTTCGTATTCCCGCAGGAACTGATTCTTCCAAGTCCAGATTTGAAGGAAATGCGGAAAATCCTTGTATTCGAACCTCGCTTGAAGTGCGTCAAGGTCCGGAACGGAGGGATCTCCCCCGTACTTCTGGATAAGCTCCCACAGAGCATGATGGGGAATAGCCCCTTCGAGGTGTACATGAAGCTCCACTTTGGGAACATCCTCGAACCAGTTCATTCACAACTCCCTGATATCAGTATCAATGTTGGGCCCTGCCCTTCACCTCTCGTTGATTCACTTTCTGGCCACGATCGCGATTAAGTCGGCTTGGGCCGCATCTTCATCGCCGGCGAGCGAAGGAAGGAACCTTACATCCTCGAAGCCGGTATCGGCAAGCAGCGATTCGTACTGCTCGTCGCTGTAGCCCTGGTAGCTAGCGGCGTGGGGAGTGACCTGACCGCTGGCGGCGTCGATGATGAAATAGCGGGTGGTGGCTGTCTGACTCTCGGGTTCCCAGAAGTTCTCCTGGAGGCAAAGATGGGGCTTATCCGAGAACAGCCCCGCCTCCGCGGAGTACCACGAGCGCCCCTGCTTCCCGATTCTCTCGACAGCGTGCAGCGTGTGGGGCTCAAGCAGGAGCAATCCGCCGTCGTCCAGTGCGGCGTGCGCCCTTTCGAGGACTGCTCTGGCATCGGCGGGGCGAAATACGTTGAACTCACCGAAGATCATCATGACCAACCCGAACCCCTCACCGAACTCGGCCGCTCGGATATCTCCCAGTACGTACTTGCAGCGAAGGTTCTCTCGCTTCGCCTCGTCTTCCGCATAGAGGATCGAAGCGGGTGAGTAGTCGATCCCCACGCAATCGTGGCCGACCCTGGCGAGGCGGGACGTATAAAGCCCCGGCCCACAGCCAAGGTCGAGGATTCGCGACGGCTGTCTGGCGAGCAGTTCATCATGAATCCATCGAACGTGCTCGTCAATTGTCGCCGCACGCCGGGATGCCATGTCGTGAGATTGCGAGAGATGCTCAGCCAGCATCCGCTCGCTGAAGGCAGGGTCGTTCCACGGGATATTCTCACCCTCCGCCCACGCCGCGGGTGCGGGTAAACGTTGAATTATGTCCAGCAAGTTCATCTTGCTTGGTCTCCTATCACGCCGTTCCGTGTGCCCCGCTGCATCCGGGCGCGCCCTACCGACTACCGACTACCGACGCTGCATTCCTTTCTTTGCTCGGCGCTCCCGTGCAACGTGCGTCCTCTCGCAGCCTATTCCGCGGGGCGGATCAATTATCCAAGCGAAGCCGGCCCGACGCTATAGGTCCTCGACGATGAAGCGCGTGGTTCCGGTCAGGATCGCACCGCTGTCTACGGTGCGGAATCCTGAGATTTCGCGCGGGGCGGATTGGAGGTTCGCGGCGTTGGGGGCGCAGGTGAGGTTCTCCAGGCAGACGAACGGTTCACCCGGGGGACAGAAGACTATTCTGTGCGTGAAGACCTCGCTGGCCTCCAGGATCAGGCGCTTTCCGTTCCCGCGATACTCGATAGTGGGCGGTTCGTTCCCGGGATGCGCGAGGAAGACGGCGTCCAGGTCGAGAGCCCCCAGAGAAGTCGGTTCGCGAAGATCAACCCCGGCGTCGTTGACATCGCGGACCTCACCGGTGGGAACCTCCCCGTCCAGAACCATTACCTCGTCACACGGAAGGGTGACGTAGACATCCTCGCGTCTTCCGGGAATCGCCCAGAACGGATGCAGACCGAAACCGAAGGGAGCGGGCGCTGGTCCGCGGTTCTCGAAGCTGAAGCTATACTCCAACCCGCGCTCGATGAGCTTCAGTGTCACGGCGAGCCGCCCCGCAAAAGGATACCCCTCGTAAACGGGATGCTCGGGTGTGATCTCCAGCGACAACACCAGCCCGCCCTCGATGCGCGCGAATTCAAACGCCTCATCCCGCACTAGTCCGTGCATATCGTAGAGGCGCCCGCGCTTGCTCTGCTCGATCGTCCCGCCCTGAAATTCGTACTTCGCTTCCGGGAGGCGGCATGGCGTCGGGAACATGATGAAGCACCCCGTGTATCTCTCATCCGCCCCGAGCAGTGCTGCTTCGTCGTAATGAAGATACTCGTGTCCATCCACTTTCAACGAGACCAGGTTCGCCCCGCAGCGCGGGGCGACGCCGGCCTCGACCTCGTGAGAGTTGATCGTGGTGCGGATACGCTCGATCGCCAGATCAGCCTTACAAAATAGACGTTTGGACATGGGCTTCCTTTGTCAGCATGCGTTTTTGGTAGCGGTGAACTCTTATCGACCCACCGCTCTTTTCGTAGGACGCTTTTATCAGGCTAAGGCGTTGACATCAAGTTAGTGCGTAGTGCGTAGGGTGTGCAGATCTCCTGCGCACGGCGAAAGCGGGTACAGGCACGTCTCGCTGCGCTCGCTTGAGCCAGTCCCCGTTTTCGCCTGCCCACTCCCTTGTATCTGCGGCTCTGCGGCTACCTGTTTTGCGCGCGCAAAGTTGCAGGTGAACCCCCAAAGTTCGGCGGGGAAATCGAAAATTTCTTTTCCCGGCCCGGCCGGTGGTTACCGACCCGCGAACAGCGCCAACCTACCGTTTTGCGCGCGCAGACGGCGTAGCCGGGAGGAAGTACGGGGGGCGCGGTACGCGCCAGATTGCGGGTTAGAAAGCTGAAAACTATGAAATCGACAATGGACAATCGGCAATCGACAATTGTCTTGAGAGACAAACCCATGCCTTCAGGATGCAGAGAATCGCTAAGTACTGTGTTGGGTGGCACGTACGCGAAAAAGCCCCCGTCCGTTCCCGTACGCAACGACACCGGGCTGTACGTTTTGGCAACGGGCGGTACGGGGCGGGACGATCTGGTACGATTTGGTGCGGTTTGGTACGTTTCGGTGAGTATGCGAGCGGGTCGTAAGTTAGAATGGCAGATCAGGAGAAGCGAAATGTCACGATGGATTACAGTCTCGAGTATCAGTTTCTCAGTCTCCGGAACAAAGACCCTCGAAGAGGCGCTTGCAAAAACCGACCAGCTCATCGAGCTGGCCGCATCCGACAAACCGGACCTGATAGTCCTCCCGGAGCTGTTCCTTCTGAAGTGCGCCGAATACAGCGAGCTGCCCGGGGGGGGCTTCGAACGTACCGAAGATCTCGGCGGGCCTTTCGTCCGACACATGGGAGAACTCGCCCGGAAACATTCGTGCTATCTGACCGTCCCTTTGGTGCTCGGGCGCGATGGGCGACGTTACAACTCTCTCGTCCTCCTGGACCGCCGCGGAAACGTCGCCGGTGTCTACGATAAGGTCTATCCGACTATCGAGGAGATGGAGAAGCCCTTGGATATCTGCCCCGGACAAGGCCCCGTGACTCTCGAGACCGACTTCGGGAAGGTGGGAATGCTGATCTGCTTCGATCTGAACTTCCACGATCTGCGCGAGCAGTACCTCGAAGCCGAAGCGGAGCTGCTGGTGTTCAGCTCCATGTACCGGGGTGGGTTCCAGGTGAGGACCTGGGCGTACCTGAACCACTGCTACCTCGTCTCGGCGACTCCGGGGGACTCCTCGCTGTTCGTCGATCCGATGGGCCGCGTCTTCGGTGAGTCATGGGAGCGTTTCGGGTCGATTGTGACGCGGCGGATCAATCTCGATTACACCGTCGTCCACCCCGGCTACAACAACATTCGATTCGACGAGATCCGCCGGCGATACGAAGGGCGGGTGAGCATCGAGGTATTCGCACCGGACGCCTTTACAATGCTTTCAAGCCTCGATCCGGACCTGTCGATCCAGGACGTCGTCCGGGAGATGGGTCTCGAAGATGCGAGGAGTTATTTCAAGCGATCGCGAGATGCGAGGACCCAGGCGATGGAATCTGGCCCGCTTACTCCCGGCCCTTCAGCATGGTGAGTTCGGAAGCGAGCGCTCGATGAGACGACTTTATTCCAGGGGTTCCAAGTGAACGACGCTTCCAGTATCGCAGGAGTCTCTGGCCGCGAGGGCGACCTGGATGCTCAGGCGGCCGTCCGACCAGGAGCTTCGCGGTTTCTCACCGGTCCGGCAGCAGCGGAAGAAGTCGGAGAGTATCCTCTTGTCCGATCCTCCGTGCGAGGATTTGACCTGCTCCGTCAGATCGTGTTCCTCAGTTTCCTTGCTATATCGCTTCCAGACCTTCACCCATCCTGCGCGCATGTCGCCCTCGGCGGAACCCTTGGTCCCCATGAGCCGCATCTGTCGCGTGTCGCGCCCGCTGACAACCGTGACCGTATAGGTCGCCCGCACGTCGTTGTCGAACTCCACGAGGGCGATACCGTTGTCGAACGTGTCCTTATCGGAGTTGTAGAGGCACAGGTCGAGGGGGGCGCCGGTTTCACGCTCGGTGATCTTGGACAGATCGTCCCGCCAATTCACCTCCGGGCCCTCGACGTCGAAGTAGTCCGGGCAGGTGTTTTTGATCTTGATATTGCAGGTGCGGCAGGTCGGACCGGCGCCGTCGATGGGTTTGTAGTAGCTCAGCGACGAGGCTGCGAAGACGCGTTGCGGCCGTCCGCCCGCGAACCAGTTCAACAGGTCGAAGTCGTGGCACGCCTTCGTGATCCACAGTCCCCCACCGTGCTTCCTCAGGCGGTTCCATCGCCTGAAGTAGGTCCTCCCGTCGATGTAGTACTCGTTGGCTTCGATGGTGAGGAGCTTACCGAGCGCACCGCTGTCGAGGATATCGTGGAGCTTTTCGTGCACTGGGGTGTGCCGCATGTTCATCCCGAGGTAGAAGACGCTTTGGGCGTCTCGGGCGGCGTGGATGATCTCATCGCATCCGGCGACGGTGATCGCCATCGGTTTCTCGCAGTAGACGTGCTTACCCGCCTTCAAGGCAGCCACCGTCGGTTCGACGTGCGCATCGTCGGACGTCCCGATGAAGACCACCTGGGCGCGCGGATCGGCGACCGCATCGGAAAGCGTTTCGTATATGACAGCGTCGGGCGGGGTGAACTTCTCGAGCTGGAAGCGCCCGCGGGCCGGGATCAAATCGTAAATACCCGTTACGAATCCGCACTCGGGATTCCTACGAAGATACTTGAACATCATATCGCTGCGCCCGCTCGCACCGACTATCGCGACACCAAACTTATCCATCTGGTTCCTCGGTTCCACAAGGCTTCAACCAACGTGAGCGGTCCGGGGTTGGACCGTTCTGAATACGCCACCTCAAAAGACGGTGATGTATTTGCGGTGCGCCTTGAGCAGCCGCTCGCCCATCTCGTTTACCTGCTCGGTGTTCAGGTGGGAACACACCGGGTCGGCGCGCAGCGCCTGAAGGGCGAGCGTCTTGTCTTTCTTGAAGCAGGCGTCGACGCTCATCGTGTAGACCCTCACGAGGGGGTCCACCATAGCCTGGACGGTATCAGGAAATGCTCCGAATGCGATTGGTGAGAATCCGTTGCGGTCCACGCGGACTGCCGTCTCCACGATCGCACCGTGAGGTAAGGAGGATATCTGCCCGATGTTGGGGACGTTACCCACGTCAATGAACGTTTTGTTCGTACAGTGCGCTTCGATGATGTCAGCGGCGGTCTCGCGGGAAGGCTGCAGGAACTCCTCGTCGAACGTTCCGGTGACCATCCGCATGAAGTTCCGCTTGCGGAAGGCGAAGACTTTGCGGCGCTGGGCGATCGAGGTCCGCTTGATCCCGTACTTCTTGATGTTCTTCTTACTGGTGATGTAATACGGGTAGAACTCACAGGTATGGCGATCGGCGATGTAGGGCATGAACCCCGTCAGGCGAAGCAATTCGGTTGCAATGTCGTGGCCGGAAGCCCACCCCATAGGGTCATCGTGAGTGGTTTTCAAAAGGGACGTCAAGGATTTGGTCCGAACCTTGCGCTTCAGATCGGCGAGGAGGTCTCGCTTCCCCGCCCTGACTTCGCGGATCCAGAAGAAGTGGTTGAGCCCGGCGTAATCGGCGGCGGCCTCGTGCACGCTCTTAAGCCCGTAGACCTTCCTGAAGAAATCCAGGCTCCCGAATATCCCGTGACAGAGCCCGATGACGGGACCCTTGCAGATGCGCGAGAGGACGTCGGTGAGGGTGGTCATCGGGTTGGTGTAGTTGAGCACAATTGCGCGGGGGGCGTAACGATTGATATCGCGCGCGAGCGAGACGAACACGTTGAAATTGCGAATGAATCTCGCCCATCCGCCCGGACCGCAGGTGTCCCCCACCGTGTGATATATCCCGTATTGCTCCGGGATCGACAGGTCGTACGCCATTGCATCCAGCCCCCCCGTCGAAATCGTAATCAGAACGTAGTCCGCGCCTTTCATCGCGCGGGCGCGGGAGTTGGTCGACACAAAACTCGCCTTCGCACCGATCCGCCTCGCCAACTTCTGCGCAAAGGTCTTGGCGTGATCGGCGGCCTTCTTGTCGATATCCAGCAGGACAAACTCCGCGGCGTTGAGCGATTCCTTCAGGAGCATGTCCTTGAGGATCCTCGGCGTCCACGCGACGCTACCGCCACCCACCAATACGATCTTCAGTCTCGAAGCCATTGCATCTCCTCTTTCCCGCCGTTACCGGGCAAATCGACAACGCACCAACGTTATCGCAGATACCACCATGCGCAATTCCTTCACCCGGTGCAATACCCTCAACGAAAAAGGAAGACTGAAGGCTATCGAATTGACCTGTCCGGTTCGCCCGCAGTCCTTATACAATGCGCACATGGTCGACGAGACGCACACCACCGATAAGGCAAAGATAGTCCAGCAGATTCGCGAGGGGCGGAGTAAGTTCGCGGCGATGGTGGTGACGTACTGCCTGGGTGTGTTCAACGACAGTTTCTTCAGGCAATCGGCGATGCTGATCGCCGTCGCCTCCGGTCAAAAAGCCTTGCAAGGATACGTGATGGGCATCTTCACGCTTCCTTACCTGCTCTTCGCAGCACCGGCTGGGTGGTTCGCCGATCGCTTTTCCAAGCGACGCGTCCTCATCGCAGCAAAACTGCTCGAACTGCTCGCGATGATCTGCGGAGCGGTCGGAATCGTCACGGGAAACTGGTCTCTCATATTCGCGATGGTCTTCGTGATGGGTCTGCAATCGGCGATCTTCTCTCCCTCGCTCAACGGTTCGATTCCCGAGTTGTATCCGCCCAGCTACATCACCACCGCCAACGCCATCCTGAAAGGCGTGGTAACGGTGGCGATTCTGGGAGGCGTGGGGGCGGCGGGTTTCGCACTGCGGAGCAAGTCCGCCGGTCCTGGGGGAGTTGCGCTCGGGCGAACGATGGTGGCGGCGATTGTGGTGGGCGTCTCCGTAGTGGGAGTATTGTGCTCCCTGGGCGTACCTTCCCGCAAACCCGCTTCACCGCGCGCCTCCTTTCCCTGGTCCGGGCCGCTCGATACGTTTCGCGAACTTCGCGAGATCGCACGCGATCCGCTGTTGCGAACGATTCTCGCCGCCGACGCGTACGCCTGGTTCCTCGGAGCGATGCTGATCCAGATCATCAACGTCCTGGCGATGGAGCAGCTCGGGTTCGACGAGGGAATCGCCTCTTCGATGATCACCTCAGAGCTAATCGGTATCGCCATCGGAGGTTTTCTAGGCGCGCGCCTGGGCAGGGGCGAACGATGGTTCCGCGTGCTTGCACCGGCCGCGATTGCAATGGGCGTGCTCCTGGTGGCGATGGGCTCTATCGCGTATCTACCCTCTCTCTGGGTCCTCCCCTCAGCGTTCGTACTATTGGGATTGATCGGGGTGGTGGGCGGTATATTCCTGATTCCGTGCGAGGCCTTTATCCAGGTCCGCCCCCCCGCGAGCAAGAAGGGTGCGGTACTGGCGGCGGCCAACTTCGCGGTCTTTTCCGGGATCCTCCTTTCCGGCCCGCTCGCCACCGTCTTGACCGCGCGAACACCGGCGACCGAGTGCTTCGCGATAATAGGGGCACTGACGCTGCTCGTGGGGGTCTGGCTGCACATTGTTCTGGGCAGGAGGCAGGAGCGATGATAGCGAGAATCCTCGCTGTGCTCACTCGATTGGTCCTGTCACTGCGGTATCGCGTCCGCGTTCGCGGAATGGAGCAAATTGCAGACGCCGGTGACCCTCGACCCATCCTGTTCCTGCCCAATCACCCCGCCTTGATCGATCCGGTCATCGTGATGGCGCACCTGTACAATCGCTTCGGGGCGAAGGCGCTGGCGGATAAGGATCAGATCGACCGGTTCTTCATTCGCTGGATGGCCGCCCGCGCCGGGGTGCTTCCGATTCCCGACATGGCCCGTCACGGTGCGAAATCCCGCCGCGCCATCGAGCGAGCGCTGGAGGTACTGACCCAACACCTCCGGAAGGGCGAAAGCGCCCTGCTCTACCCGGGAGGGCACCTGAAGCGCCGGCGCCTCGAAGACATGGGAGGCAACAGCGCGGTGGAACAACTCCTCCGCGCAGTCCCGAACGTGCGCATCGTGCTCGTGCGCACCCGGGGGCTCTGGGGGAGCGGGTTCAGTTGGGCTTCGGGTAACCCTCCCAACGTTCCGCGAGTTCTCCGCACCGGAGCAGTCTCGCTGCTGCTCAGTGGGGTGTTCTTCGCCCCAAGGCGTCAGGTGACCATCGAGCTGAGCGAACCCGCCGATTTTCCACGAGACGCCGACCGCACCGTCATCAACCGCTACCTGGAGCGCTTCTACAACGAGGACCCCCCTGCGAGCACATACGTCCCGCGAACGATCTGGGAGCGCGGTGGTGTGCGCGAGCTTCCGGAAGTCGAGCCCCCACCAGGCGAAGGTGAGGTCGGGGAGATTCCACCGGCAACGCGAGAAACCGTCACCGCGTTCCTTCGGGAACTGACCGGGATAGACGAGATCGACGATTCCGACGAGCTCGCACGGGACCTGGGCCTGGACTCCCTCGCCCGCAGCGAGCTGCTGCTCTTTCTGACACGCGAGTTCGGGTTTCCGCAAGCCAACGTGGACTCCCTGAGGGTGTTGCGGTTGTCTTTCGACAATCTGCAGAACAACGTACTTGTCACAAATCAAGAGGTTATAATATGGGGAAGGGTATGACCGGCATGGACCGGCTTTGCGTAGTCATGCAATTGCTGTGGAGCGTAGATGTTGGTTGGGGCATTGATACTGGAGTCTTGGCCTCCTCGCGAAAGTGAGAGGACCAGTTCAACTATGCCGAGCACGCTTGTAGAAATATTTTTCGGCTACAGGTATAGTAGAAGCTGCATAAGGTCTCCGAGTTTCCTTTCTGAACTTCGTTGATTATGAATATGTGTCGTTTCTAGATCATACTTCTGATTATGTAGTTTTTTCTTTTTTTTTTTT
>SDBT01004244.1_pt1 | contig 24422 bp, 27 predicted proteins | sample 2277101 | NCBI WGS metagenome assembly SDBT01 (sample SAMN10404973, study PRJNA504765) | marine sediment metagenome | isolation source: marine sediment core GS10_PC15, 103 cmbsf | place: Arctic Ocean: Southern Knipovich Ridge | collected 2010 | reverse complement strand
GAATTTTCCTTGGACCTACCGACCGCCGCCCAGATATCCGATCCCCAGGCAAAGGCTGCGCCCCCGCTGCCGGTGCCCACCAGGAGCCAAATCACGATCCGCAGCGTGGCGGTGTCCCACATTTTCTTAAGAAATTCTGGCATGGCTGCCCCCCTATAGTTGATCCCGTACCGCCAGCTGGGCGCCATCCCCCAGAATCGAATCCACGATCTCGGGGTAGATGCGGCGGTATGCCTGGCGCGATAAAAACAGGTTATCATCGCCAGGTGTCACGGTGTTATTTTTTGGCTGGTCACCCACCAGGATGCAGCCAGCCGTATGATCGTCATTGCTGCCGGTGTGCAGATATATGAACGTGAAATTCGGCACAGCCCGCAGCCAGATCATGCCCTGGTGAAACGGATATTTATCGCCATAGATTTTGTGCAGCCGGCCGGCCTGGCGCAGCTCGAGTTTGTAGGTGCCGGCGGGGATCCTGGTTTCGCCGAATTTTTTAACGGCGCGGAATTCATCCTCCAGGGTGTAGCACATGAAGCGGCCACCAGCCAGCAGCAGGCCGGCGGTGTCCTCCTTCGATTCCGCATAGCGTGCCATGTGGTACAGCATCAGCTCAAGAAGGTCAGCACGTAATTGGTCTGCACCACCTCGCCGGTGGTTTTCGTCACCACCAGCCAAACATCGCCGGCCGAGCTGTAGGCGGTGTGCCCTATGGAATCCTCCCCATCGAGGGAAAATTCGTCAGCATCCACCACGGTGATTATAAAATCCCGATCGTTCAGCTCGGTCATGCCCACGATATTATCGATGTGCACCTCGTCGCCGGTCACCAGGGCGTGATTTATGGTGGTGGTGATCACGGCTGGGTTGGCCTGGGTGATGGCGCTGATGTTCAGCTTTTTAAATAGGGCGCGGGTCACCAGGCTGCCATCATCGAATTTCAAACCGATCTCCGATAGCCGGCCATTGGCCTCCAGGGAAAGCCAGGTCACCTGCGCCTTCACGGTGGAAAGCCCTGTGCTGTCCGGTGTGATGGCGGCATCATCCCAGGCATCGATATTTTTTGAATCCAGCTCGGCCTCCAGGGTGGTATCTGAATCGGTGGGATCCGTGAGCCCGCTGCCCACGGCGATATCTTCTATCTGCCGCACCGAGCCCTGGATGGCCCGCCAGATTTTTATCAGTTCTTCCTGGGCCACATCGATCACCACATTGTGGCCGGTGATCAAACGGCTGTTGGGGATCCACAGCGTACCCTCTGGGCCTTGCCTGGTGTCCTGTGGCGCCGTGAACGTCCGTCCAGGTTGTAGGTGTGCAGCTGCCGGCGCGATAATCTTGTACCGCTGAATCTCGAAGCCCCAGCGGACCTGCGGGCCCACGCCGGTGGGCCACATGGGGCGCACTATTTGGTTCATGGTTTCCTCCGCTCAAGAAAAAATCTGTAACTGGATCTCAATCGCCGTCCCGAAATTCACGGTTATCCCGGCGATTCTCCCAGAAATCCTGTCATCCTTTTTGAAATTGAAAGGTATATATTGGGTGTGGCCTGTATCATCAAATTCCAAACTGCTGCCGCTGGTAAAGCCTGCGAGGGATTTCCATTTTCTTACCTCCTCATCCAGCGCCCCGATCCCGATCTCCAAATTGGTATCGGCCCCTGGCTGTGGTTCCCCAAGCCAATGGACCATGGCCCACCTGCTATCGAAATCCACCACGGGAATCAGCAGCTCCCAGGCACCCACATTGTTCCTGGGAGGGAAGCCGCTGCCGATGGTAACTTTTGGGGACAGCTGTTGGCTCATGGATTCCCCCAGAACGTGGCGGCAATCTGGGCAGTCCTGAAATTCAAAGCAGGGTTTGCATCCACTGTGGGAAACACGGCACCCCTGATCCAGACGCTGTCCCCCTTGGCCCAGGGGATGGGAAAATTCATCACATCCGCCACCACAGAAACATGGATGCCACCAAACCCGCCACCCAAACTCTGGAAGCCCACATCGATCAATTCTGGCAAATCGGGTGGGGAGCCCTCCCCTGGCTGGACTGCCCCCAGCTGCCACCTTCCCCTGATCGTCGGCACCTGAATCAGATCCACGGTGATCGACATCCACGAGGCATCAAAACCCAGCCCCTCGTTGGGGGTGGTCATCTCAAACCATTGCCCCAACACATTGTCCCCAGGCCACAGAACTCCACCTGGGGAGCCTGGCGAATTTACGAATCCGCCGACCGGCTCAAAAATAGTGGAGGTTGAAAGGTGAACGGTGGCCGGCCGGATCGGCTGGAACTGATCGCTGACCGTGAGGAATACCTGCAGCTCCTGAACGCCCGCCCCTTCCCCCACCCCTTTCCTGCACCTACACCACACCTGATCCCCGGCGGAAAGTTTCAGTGGGAAAGAATAATTGGTGTTGACCCCCCTCCCCCCTCCCGTGGAACGGGCGGTGAAATACATGGGCCCCCAGACGGTTGTGGCCGGGGGAGAGGTGGGCCCGATCCCGATCTCAACATCCAAATGGGTAGCTGCTGTGATGCCGTCTGTCCCGATCACCAGCAGCGCCCACAGTGAATCAAAAGTGATGGGATGGGTGGCCTGGTCCACCCCCATGAACATGGCAGTCCAGGGGCCGAAATTGGGCGCCGTGGTATCCGACGGAACGGTTACCGCCGACGATCCTGAACTTTTGATTTCTCCCATCCGCTATCTCCAGAAGGTAATATCGGTTACCCAATCGTGGGTTTGCGGAGCCGATTCCGCAGGGCCGTCCTGGTTGTCCCTCGCCCTGACAAATACCCGATCTTCTTTCCGCCAGCCTTCATAGGGAAAAGAATACTGCCTGGAGGCTCGGCCATCCACCCCCTGCTGATCTGTGATGATTGCGATCCCCTGCAGCACCACCTGCACCTGACCAGGGATGCCCCTCCCGAAATCCAGAAGCCCGATCGTGGGAACGGGCACCCCTGGAAAGCCCCCGAATCCATTTGCCACCTCGATCGTGATCCACTTCGGGATGAATGGTAACACCACCGGATTGTCAAACCCACCATCCAGGGGCGGGCGGCCGGTGAGCTCAAACCACTTCCCGTTTTCAAAAAGTGGATCTGCTGCCACAACTGGAAAGAAAAATTCCAGGCTGGTGGATTCGGTAAGGCCCAGGGCCGGCGGAACCTCCAGAGCCACAGCGTGCACCCGCAGCTCCTTGGTGTCCGTTCCGAATTCCGTTTTATAGATCAGGAATTCTTTATCCTCGTAGCCGCGGCCGCTGGGAGCCAGGCCCGAGTAATTGGTCACCCCTATCAGCTGGGCCAGCTCCACGTCGGCGGTGCGCCGGTGCCCTGGGATGGTCATCACGATGCGGAACGATCCGGGGTTTGTGAACTGCAGGAAATCGCGGGCCACCCTATCGGCCACGAAATCGTCACGAACGAAAAACAGCTTCAGCTCACTGGCCTCGGTGCGCTGCAGGCTATCGATAGAATCATCATCGTCCACGGTGAGCAGGCCCTGCCAGCTCTGCTCCGAAAACATGCGGAGGTACTGCAGCCTGACGCTGTTCACGATCGGGCGGGCCAGGCTGTGCACCTCACTCTTCACATAAATATCCTGCACATCATCCAGCAGCGGGCGGTCTGGATCGCTGCCGGAAATATATCGGATCGTGATCCGGCCAGCCTTATTGGTGAACAGGAAAATGCCGAACGACCTGGTCATGCGGGCCAGCGCCTCGCGGTGATTCATTTTCTGGGTGATAGCACCGTCGCAAAAATAGCCGGCTTGGGGCCCGCCGGTGTTCACCAGCCCCAGCTTGATGGCCTGGGCAGCGAAACCGATCAGGTCGATTTCGGTGCCAGGATCCCGCCCAGCGATTCTGATCAGGTACTGCAGAATGGCCACGGCTGGGTTTCGAATTACCACCCCGTCCTTGGTGCCATCATCGGTCATGCCCTCGCCATCCCAGCGCACCTCGTAGCCGGTGGCCCGCCCTGTGCCAAACACCACATGGGTGAAAACGTAATCGATACCCTCGATCGTTTTGGCCACCTCCACAATGGAAAAGCCACCCAGCAGCTGGACGAATTCCTGGTCAGCGATCGGGCGGGCGTCGGGATCCTTGATGAAAATTTTAATCGGGGCGTGGGGTATGGGGTGCTGCGCCAGATTGAAGGTGGTCGAATCCAGGCGGACAGCATTCAGGGAGCCGATCACATCCAGGCCGGTGCTATCCAGCACCCCGAAAACGATCGGGCTGAAAATTTCCGATTCATCAAAGGCGCCCTCGGTGCGGGCCCGCAGATTCTTGGCGAACACCGGATCGGCAATGAAGTTTTCCCTGGTGAGCAGATCGGGCAGCGGCTCATCCAGAAACTGGGAGGTATTATCCATCAGCCGGATCTTGGCCAGCCCTGGCGGGAAGGTGGCATGGGTGATGATGCCGGAATAGGCGATCTGAAAAATGGATTCGCTCTGGCCCTCGCTGCCGATCTTTACCACCACCTCGCGGTTCTGCGGGGGGGTGACTGACATGAGCCGGCGCAGCTCCCCATCGGCATCCGTGATCGTTAATTCCGCATCACCGATCTGGGCAATTCCTGACGGCACCTGCACCGATCTGATGATGCTGCCGAAGGATTTAACCTTGCCGACGTACATCCTGGTCGGGTGGCGGATGCCTTTGCCGGCGCGGAACAGCGTACCGCTGGTCAGCTTCACCTCCGCGATCATCAGGGTCTTGGCTGTGGAAACAGGGCCCTGGGGAAAATTCCTTATCACCTGCTCGGTCAGGGTGATGGCATCGGGTGGGGAATTTTCGATTTCAAAAAATGCCAGGGGCGCCGCGAATTCTCCGAAGCCCCCCAGGGTGACCAGGTCGCCCTCCACAAATTCACCCTGCAGGTTGGCATCTGCGCCCACGGCCAGGCCCAGGGTATCGGCAGCCACTATGGGCTCGAACAGGAACAGATCCTTAACTTCATTTATGATGGCCAGGCCCAGCGTATCGCTGGCCACTTTCTCCACCGGCGGGGTGGGGATAAAGTTTGCCACCTCGAGGCCGAAGGCCACCGTGAAGAAATCGGTAATCGGCAGCCCGCCATAAACCACATCGACCGTGGTATCAAAGGCCGCCTGGAATTGTGTCTGCAGCCCTGTGCCATTTGGGGCCAGGCGATTCTCTGTCAGCTCAGTGAAGCCGGTTCCTGGTGCCACCGTGGGATCGCCCACCGACCAGCACGTGCCGCCGAAGGTGCCATTCGCTGGATCTCCTGCTGCCAGGGTGACGCTCGGGCTGGTGGTGGTTTCCGCGCTGATCGCGGCCTGGACAATTGCATCGGCGCCATCGCCGCCGCCGGTTTCGGTTCCCACCAGCTCGATCACGGCGTGGGTGGCCCGCGCCTGGGTTTCTGGAAACGTGAACGTGACGGCGCCGGTGGTGGGGCCTGGCCCTATGGCCCGAAAGATCGACATCCGCGATCGGTCAGGCCCACCCACGCCGTGGGAGAAAGATTTGGTCGCCACCTCCACCCAGGTGAGCCCCAGGCCGGCACAGGTGGGAGCAGAATTCACAGCTACCGAAAGGCGCAGCCCATGAACAATCGCCAGCAGCACCCTGTCAGCCGCGGGGCTGATCGATGCTGTGGAATATACGGTGGTGTCCGCCTCGTTCTGGCCGCTGGTGATAACATTTGTCTCCACATCGGTGTGGGGATTCGCGCTGCGCAGCTCCAGGCCGAAAAATCCGGATTCAGTTCCTACGGCCGAAAGGGTCCACTCCACCCCCACGTGATTGGTGGGCCGGAATTGGGATTGGGTGCGGGAGCCATTGCTGCCCACAGCGATATTATTCTGCTGCAGAAACCCCTGGCCCACGGTGACGGTCACATCAGGGAAGCCCACGCCGATCACGCCGAAGGTGGCATTGGCGATATCCTCGAAAGTGGCCAGCGTGACAGCCGGCAGATCGGCATCGCTGTCACCTGGCAGCTTCTCCCCCTGTACGGTCTGCACGATCGCATCGGCACCATCGGCGCCGCCGGTATCCACGCCGGCGAATTGCACCACACCCCAGGCAGCCCGCGCCTGTGTCTCGCCGCCGAAATCAAAGGTCAGGGCGCCCGATCCTGGCGAGGCATCCAGGGCGCGGAAAATGGTCACCCGCCCGCGGTCTGGATTCTCGCTGTCATAAGCCTGGGTGGCCACCTGCACCCAGGTCATGCCGGCGCCTGTGCAGGTGGGCACATTGGATCCCGAGGCCACCGTGTTGGTGACCTGATTCACAAAGGCCAGCACCAGGCTCAGGGCCGCCGGTGAAATCCCAGCTGTGCTGTAAGAAGAAAAATTGCTTTCGCTGCTGCCCTGGGTGAGCAGGCTGGGAATAATATCGTCAGACATTTACAGCTCAATCTCCCCGCCCAGCCCCTCCTCGATCAGCACCACCGACCAATCGAAAACCGGATCCGGTGCAGGCTCATCCAGCTCCCGCGGCGTGAAGCCTGGGGTTTCGATCGATACAAAAAGCGCCTCGGTGGGGTCGGGCTGCGATTCATTTTCTATCCATACGAACGGATCGTCGCTGCCCCTGGCAGCCTGCCAGAATGCCAGAAACTGGGCCCGCTCCGATTCAGGAAATCGGAAGGTGTACTCGCGGCGCTCCAGCTCGAACAGCTCCAGGGCATACCGCTTGCCGCGGTTCGTTCTTTCCAGAACTATCTCCTGCTGGATGCCTGGCCGGAAGCCGAACCGGATCCCGCGGGGCAGTATGGTGCGCACCCCCACCACCAGCTCCCCGATCTGGGTCAGGGCATCATTGGTATCCACGATCGCAATGCTCAGAAATCTGAACGTCTGCTGGGCCAATAGCACCGTGATATTTTTTTCCCTGAAGGCCGGATTGGCCACCACGGTGGTGGGTGGCGAACTGGCCCCCACCTTGATCTCGATGGTGGCTGCAGGATTGAAATTGTGGTTCCCAATAAAGATCGTGTCGAACACGGCGGTGGCCAGGAAATCGATCTCGATAGTGCCGCCAAACAGGGAATTGAATTTGAACGGTGCCGAATAATCGCCATCGATTAAATTGGCGGTGGGGAAGGTGGGGTCCTCGCTGGTGGCAGTAATCAGGGACATGGGGCGCTCCTCACGTGATTAAATTTCCGGTGATAAAGGCTGGCCGCCCGAGCACCTGCACAACGGCTTCCGGTAGCGCCGGCTGGGCATTGCGCAGCTCCACGCCGATCAAAGCGAGATCAGGCTCGCCATTAATGATCCAATCCACATTGGTCTTTACCACCTGGCTGAATTCCAGGGCGTGGCCACCACCCTCCACATTGGGCAGATTCAGCAGCAGCGAAAATCCGAAGCCGGCCTGCGGATTGATGTTCCCAGGCAAATCACGCCAGGAAAGAATGCCAAGTGTGGCATTGGCTGCATCGCTGGCCGGTGGCATGGTGATGGATGGATTCAGCCCCTGGTCAAACAGAATCTTGGCGGTAGCGGTGGCCACAATTGCATCGGCCCCCAGGTTCCCGATATCTGTATTGTTCACCTGCCACACCGAGATCGCCTGCCGGAAGAATGTACGGTTGTACGAGACCCTGGTGGCGCCGGTGGTGGGCGCGGTGCCGATGCCACGGAAGATGCTCACGATGCCGCGATTCGTTCCTGCCCAATCAAACTTCTGGCTGGCCACTATGGACCAGGTAAGCCCATTCCCTGTCACCACAGGGATGATGGGATCGGGTGGTGGCACCGATCCGATTCCAGAACAAACCAGCAGGTGGATTTTATTCGGCACCGGCGCGTAAGAATTGGTATCGAAAAAGGTGGCATCGCCACCCAGGTCGCGCTGATCCAAAAGTAAAAAAGTGATCGGCGGCATTATTCAGTCACCCCTTGTGCTGCACCCATCACCACATCCACCAGCTGCTCCTGCCGGCGCAGCGCCAGCTCCTGCATGAATACATCCCCGCCATCCCCTGCCAGGAATTCCCGAAAGGTGGCGCTATCGATTGCGTTGATGGTGATATTAATCTGCTCCCCAGGCAGCCCGCCACCAGGCAGCATGCCCTCGGCCTCGGCATTGATATCCACCAGGGCGGTGAGCCTGTCCACCACCTCGGTCAGCTTCTCCACCAGCGCTTCGAATCCCAAACCAAAAGTTTCGATCAGGGCATCCAGGCGATCGATAAATACATCGCCCAGCTGCTCGGTGGTGCGCACAGCCACACCTTCCTCGGCCAGCTCCTCGTCTGTTTTCACCAGGAATTGCTCCACGCCGCCCACGGATTCTATGCCACCACCGGCGAAAATTTCCGCAAAGGCTGCATTGAATTCTGTGAAATCACCGGCGGCGGCCTTGGCGGCTGCACCGGATAGATCAAAGGTTTTACCGAAGGCGGTCAAATTTGCAAACGAGGCCACCAGGGCATCCACCTGGCCGCTGGCCTGGGCGGCCGGCAGCAGCAGGTCCCGAAAGGCTGCAGGGCTGGAAAGGATATCCTTGCGGATCGGTTTGAACTGTTCCTCGGTGAGCCCCAGGCCCTTGGTGAAACCTTCCAGCGCATCCTTGGAAACTTCCACCCCAAAATCCCGCGTGACTTCTTTCACGCCGGCCTCGAGGGGTGTCTGGGTGAACAATTTAAACGCCGCAAAAATTGCGATGCCGATGCCGGCGATGGCGCCGGTGATGGGGTTGGTCAGCAGCGGCGCCAATTTCGAGAAGGCCCCGCCGATGGTGGAGCCGATCCCCTTGAACGTCCCGCCGATATCCAGGCCGCCAAGCAGGCCACCGGCTGGCGCCTTGCCGCTGCCAATCTTGGACAGAAGGGTGTCCCCCAGATTCTGGGCGAACCGCTGCCCCAGCTTCAGGATGGGTTTGAAAATGGCACCGGCAAACAGGGACAGCAGGGTCCGCCCCAGGTTCTTTACGGTGTCCAGAATACTGCGGGCGAAACCGGAAAAGGAGAATTCCATTTCCTGAATGCTCTGCAGGAAATTGCCCAGCACAGATCCGATGGCCGCATTCCATTGCTGCCTGAAATCCTTGGCCACCTCGGTGTTCCGCTTCTTGGCTGCGGTATCCTTCACGAAAGCGGCGGTGTTTTTGCCCAGCTCGATACCAAACAATTTTGCTTTACGCTGGGCATCCGCGATCCTGGCGCCAAACTTCTCAGTGGTGCGGGCAGCCGATACCCCCAGGCTGGCGTAATCCTGCATCTCCATTTCCAGCTGCCGCAATTCAGCCGTGGCATCCGCCGATTCTTTATCCAGCTCCTCCTGGGTTTTCGTCAGGCGCTGCACATTGCGGGCGGCCTCATCGGCGGGGCCACCGATCAGCGCCAGGCGGCCAGCGAAATCCCTCACGGCCAGGGATAGCTGGGGGATGGCCATGCCGGCTACCAGGCTCGAGATACCCACGCGCTCGATTTCCGCATTGACGGCCCGCAGCTTCTCGGCAGCTTCCTGCAGCTCGGGCGATAGCTGATCGATGCTGACACCCATGGCGGCAAACAGGCGGGCGCTACCGTCAGCCTTCAGGCCGGCCGATTCGATCTGGGCCCCGAATGCCAGCACGAACTGCTCGGCGGTGGCGCCACCTTCAGCGGCCAGGGCAAATTGATCGTTGAGCGCTTTGAAAGGCTGCAGGGCATTGAGCGTGGATTCCGCTGCTATTTGCTGGGCCTTGGCCAGGCGCTCGGCTGCCTGGGCAGCATCCTCCGCAGCTTTCACAGCAGCAGCAGCGGCATCTTTCTGGGCCTGCGCCGCGGCCTCCGCTTCCTCGGCCACCAATCTCTCGGCGGCGGCCAGCTTCTCCAGCTCCTCGGCGGTGGGCTGGGCCTCCACCTGGACGGCCCGCATGGCCACGCCGATATCTTCCAGGGCTATGCGGAAGGCATCGATATCGTCGGTGTCCTGAAAGGCGGCAAAGGCCAGTTCCAGGTCCGCCGCAAATTCCTCAAAGCCCAGCTCACCGGCCTGGGCGCTCAGGGCATTGAAGGCACCCAGCACATTGCTGCTCAGGTCCTGGGCATCACGGCTCACCTGGGCGCTGATGTCCGCAAAATCCTGGGCGGCCGAGGCGAACTGGGCAATTTTAAATCCGGTAAATGCCACGACCGCGAACGCCGCCAGGGCTGTGCCCACCGTGGCGAGGATGGGAACCAGTCCCGACATGATGGTGCCGAACGTCAGCATGCCCCCACCAGCTGCAGCGGCGGGCCCCGCGACGGCCGCAAAGGCAATCACCATGGTGCCGATGCCAGAAACCAGCGGGCCCAAGATCAGCAGAACAGGACCCAGGGCAGCGGCCATGGCGCCGATCGCCAGGATCACCCGCTGGGTCGACGGCGATAGGTCCCCAAATTTCTCCGCCAGGCTGGTCACCAGGCCGAGGAAAGATTGCAGGGCCGGAATCACATCCTGAATTATGATCGGCAGCAGCTTGACGCCCAGCTCGGCCACCACGGATGCCAATGAAGTTTTCAGCTGGCGGAACAGGAAATCGGCTTCCATCCTGGTGCGCTCGAAACCCTCGTCCACGATGCCCAGGCTGTTGGTAATTTTCTCAGTGTTGCTGGCGAATACATCAGCCTGGGATCCGGCTGTGGCCAGGATGCCGGCCAGGGCCCGCACGTTGGGAAACACCTCGGCCACCTGCACGCCGGCTTCTTTCAGCCGTTTGATCAGATCGATGAAGGCAGGGGCCAGGCCCTTCTCCTTCACCTGCACCCGCAGTTCTTCAATGGAAAATCCGATTTTATCCAGGGCTTCGACGGTGGCTTTGGTGGGGGTTTTTTGGAGGATATTCAGGGCGCCCCGCAGGGAGGTGACGGCCTCCTCGGCCGATACCCCAACACGGGTAAAGGTGGCAATGAATCCGCCCACCTCGGCAAAGGTGACGCCCACGTTTGCGGCGATACCAATCACGCGGCCGAGCGAACTGGCCAGCTCACTGGCCTCCAGGTTTCCCTCGCGGACGGTGGCCACCAGGATGTCGGTGGCCTTGGCGGCAGATAGCTGCTCGATACCGTAGGCATTGACGGCGCTGGTGACAGCCCTGGCGATTTCAGCGGTATCGCCCAGGCCGATGGCGCTGGCCTTGGCCGCCTGCTCCAGAATCACCAGGGCCTCTGCCCCGCGCTGGCCGGCGGAGGTGACCACGAACAGGGCCTTGGCCAATTCCTGCGGGCCCACGGCGGTGGTCTTGGCCAGGGCCAGCACCGATGCGCTCATGCTTTTTACGGTGCCTTCTGTGAGCCCGACCAGGGTTTGGATCTTCGTCATTTCCCTGGAAAAATCCGAGCCCAGTTTCACAGTGGCAGCGGCTGCAGCCACCAGGGGCAGCGTGAGCCCCAGCGCCAGGGTGCGGCCCACCTGTGAGAAGCCCGCCCCGATCTGCTGCAGGTTTCGCCCTACCTTCTTCTGGGCGCCGGAAAGGTCACTCTGGAATTTCCCGAAATTGGCGCGTATATCTACAAACGCCTCGCCAATCTGTCCGAAATCAGCCATCCGTGGATTCCTTTTTAATATTCAGGTCGCCGGCCATTTCATCCACCAGCGTGTGGAAATCCTGCTTGGCCTTCTCGACCGTTTTCTTTTCTTCGGCTTTGCCAGGGCGCCGCTTCATCCTGCCGAGAATTGAGCGCAGGCTGGGCATCCTTTTGGATCGCTGCCAGGCCGCCATCATCCAGGCGGCAGACACCTGCTGGTTCGTGGTCAGCTCGGTGCGGTATAGAAATCCGTCCACCTGCAGCACCACCTCGGCCAGCGTGGCATCCCAGAACTGCTGCGGGGTGAGCCCGCACTTTACTGCCCAGGCTTGGACTTCCTCGAGGTACGCCGAGAAGTTTTCGATTTTTTCTGTTGGCCTTTTTTTTTACCAGGCTGGCCGTTTCCCGAATCCGCATCAATCTCCACGCCCATGGCGCTGGGCCAGTAGGCTGTGAAACAGGCAGAGAGCCCATCCTGCACCCCAGGGATCCCGCCGCAATCCGTCAGGACGTCGGAGGTTTCTTCCAGGGTGTAGGGCTCGTGCCTGGTTCTGAATTTGGATCTGAATCCTTCCAGGCCAGCCAGCAGCAGGGCCATGATCTCGGTCATGCCCACCTCCAGCGCCAGGGCCTCGATCGCGGCCTGGCGGTCTGCGGCTTTCGCTTTGCCGATGGCCTCGCTGGCAGCACCCACGTGCTGGAACAGCTTTGTAAGGCGCAGCCCCGTTTCCCGTTCCATAACCATGATCGATAAATTGGTGATCAGGATCGGGTAGTTTCGGCTGCGCCCCTTCAATACGAATTCGGGAACTTTCATTTACGGCTCCTTTGTCAGGCTCAGGGACTGATAGCGCCCCAGCTGCCGGAAAGCCTGAAGGTGAGGGACACGAGCCCCGCATCCTGATCGGGAAATGTCTCCGATCGGGTTTCCACAAAAGCCGTGACCTGCTCGATATCAGTACCCTGGAAGCGCCGCCGGATGGCAATCGATGTGCCGTTCCTACTGGCATCTTTCAGGGCCACATATCCAGCATCCCCATTAATAAAAAGCATGTCCAGCGTGACGGTTTGGGTGAGCCTGCCCACCAGGACTTCCTCGATCCGCCCCGTATCTTTGCTGGAAATGTCGATCAGGTTATTGGATTCATCGAAGGTGACGTCCCGCTGCCCTGCAGCGATCACAAAATTCGGGGTGCTGGCCCCGATGTCAACGATTACCAATACGTCAGCACCATTGATTCCGCTCATGGTTTTCTCCTTTGTAGGGTATGAATAAAACGCCCCCCGAATTGGGAGGCTGGTGAAACACAGCGGCCAGCCGTGGCAGCGGCCGGCGCCTATTGATCCAGGGGGAGAAGAGATCGCCCCAGATCAAACTTCGTATATAAAATTTATGGTGACCAGCCTGGCCGTGACCTCCCCTTTCGATGGGGCCACCCGCGGCCCGCTGGCCAGGGTGAGCAGCGTGCTGCTGCCGATGGTGATGGGTATGCGGTGAAACAGATCCCGCACCCGATTGGCGATTTCCATAATGGCATCCTCGCTGCCGGTGTCGTCGGCCACGATCCAAATATCCCGCACCACCTCCCTGCACACAATATCCTTGGCGCTCTGGCCGGTGGCCTCCTGGTCGGTGATATCGGCATAGCTCCAGATGTATGGGCGCTTGGCATCAGGTGGCACCGTCTTGGCGGTGAAAATGGCCGCTCCTGATCCGAACGGCGCCAGCAGGGTGGCCAGTACACTGTCAGCATCCAAAACGGCGAACACGGCGATCGTGGTGATATCTGGCATCAGGGATCCTTGGCTACACCTACCCCGATCGGGGCGCGGCTCAGTACCGGCCGCCAGTATGGGCGGGGCCCTTGATTAATATTTCGGCCCAGCCGATCAGTTCCTACCATGCCAAATTCCAGCCGGCGGGAATAAGGCACATCGGTGAAAATCCGCAGCGAAACCCCAAAGATTCCTTCCTTGATTTTGAAACCAAAACCACGCTTCAGGGTGCCGCTGCGCCGGTGCGGCGCCTCCCCCACCCGCGATGCCGGTGGGTACGGTGTAGAAACTTCCCGCTGCAGGTCGGCGATTATAAATACCGCCAGGGTTTTCATGTTAAAAACGATCCGTTTTTTTACCTTCTTTGTGAAGGCCACCTTTCGGATCTTCAGCTGTAGCTTTGGGGTTGCCATTCCTGCGGCTCCTTACCTGGCACGACATCATATCCCAGCAGAAAAACAGCCCGCCACCTGGGGTCACCAGCCCGCTGCCCTGGTGCCCACAAACGCTGCAGGTGGGGATCATCCTTCCTGAATTTCCTCGGCCAGGATCTTGCGATAAATCGGTATCGATGGCTCGATCTGTTTCACCCGCACGTGAAAGGTGCGGCCGCTGAAAACCAGCACATCCCCGATCCGAACGTCGGCATTGGGATCCAGGTAGATCCCATGGGTCACGCGGGATTCTTCTTTGCCCACCACAGCCAGATCCTTGGGCGTGACAGGATTCACGCGGCCCCGCACTATGGCCTGGCTCACCAGCACCTGATCAAAGCCGCCGTGGCCATTGTCCACCGGCACCGAGCGCTGGATGTCGACGCTGTGGATCAGCAGGTGCCCAATACTTCTTGGCATTTCATTTGCCCCATCTTTCCTGCACCCAGCCGCCCACCTCGGTGGGCCTGGGCTTCCCATGAAAGCAGACCACGTGGGCATTGCCTGGCAGCCCACGTTCACAATGGATTTTATAGCTCACCAGGTGCTCGGGAAATTCATCCTGCCAGAAACGCACCCAGCTGGGCGGCACCAGCATCTTGATAAATTCCTGATCGCTGCGATACCGGCCCATGAAGGTGTCGGCATCCTGGCGGAAGGTTTCATATATCTGGGCATAGGCGCCAGCCGTCCAGCCCATGACGCCGGTGCCCCACCCCTGCTGCAGCCGGTAAAAATCGCGCAGCAGGATCAGATCGCAATCGATGGCGCCCTGCAGGTGCTCGATATTGCGCACCACCACGGTGTCCAGGTCGAAGAAAAGAATCGGCTCCCCCTGCAGGAACAGCCCAGGGCGGAACAGCTCGATCTTGGACCACCAGCCTGGCCAGCTGTGCTGCAGCGGCTGGTAATCGATCACCAGGGAGCCGGCCAGGTGCTCCACGATATCGGTGAGGCAGATGAATCGGTGGGCCTCGCGGATATTTTCGAAGCAGGATTTCTCCAGGCGCTCCACCCACTCGGTGGAAAAATCGCCCCCGCTGCGCATAACGCAGGCCACCGTCAGCATCGGGGGTGACGGCGTATATTTCGCTTGAGCCTCCAGCGGAAAATCACCATATCGAGCCAGGCCACCAGCTTGGGGATCCCCGCCTCCTCCAGAATCAGCCGGCCCAGCTTCCGGCAGCGGTAGCGCAGCTCATCCATTTCGCCCTGGAAGGTTTTGATCTCTGCGCCCAGGATCTCGCCCAGCTCCGGCGTCCAGCCGGTATCGATGGTCTGGATCCAGCGGCTGCAGGTGCGGCACCATTTCCACATGCCCTCACGTGATGCCTTTATGGAACCGCTGAATTCGTGCACGTGTTCCTGGTTCATACTACCGTCGCCTCCGCCTCGAGCAGGGCCTTGCGCCGGCCCAGCCAGCAGGGGCCGCACACCTGGCCGTCCATGTAGCCTGGCCGCTCCCCGCATAGCCTGCAGTCGGGGCCCGCCAGGAACAGATCCAGGGGCGTGAGAATCGATATTTCCTGCTCGTAGAAATCATGCTTCACGGTCATGGCCTGGCCATTGGTCTGCGGTAGCACCTCGCCCTTTTTGCGAAACGTGGCCTCGGCCAGGAAATCCACTTTGCTGATGGCGCCGAACAGTACCACCTCCCGATGCTTGCCATTATAGCGGGCGTGAACGTAGGCGCTGACCGCCACATTTCTGGCCTGCCGTTTCTTCAGGTTGCAGGCATAATCCAGCTGCGGCTCGCTGGTGCAGTTCCCGCACTTCACATCGATATACCAGGGCGGCACGTAAAAATCCCACCGATCGAATTCGTGCGGATCGTGATCCCATTCGTGATCGATGCCCCGATCCGTCAGCCACTGATCGAACACCTCCTCGGCCAGCGGGCCCGCCCAGGTATCATCGGTCAGCTTGTCCTTGCTGGCGATGGTGTCGCGGGTGGCCTGGAAAGCCTGGGCCCGCACTATGGCCCCATCCCCCACCAGCTGCCGGTGCCAATCGGACTTTTTCAAATCGCTCATACCGCCCGACAGCTTACTGCAGGGCTATGACCACCATTGGAGATCCCGATACCCCAGATGCTCCAAAAAAGGCCGCAGCTGTAAGCCTTTTGACACCAGGTAGTTATACCCGTTCTCCGCGATACCTTTCCGCAGCGCATTGGCCTGCCGCGCCTGGTATGCCGATTTGAGCGCGTACTCGCCGGCATTATTATCGTGGATCGGCGCCGCGCACCAGGCCCTGGCCGGCCCTTCATCCTTCAGCCCCAGGTCCCTGGCCACACCCAGCAGGTGGGCCTCGGCCTCACCTGGCATCAGCAGATCCCAGCATACGAACCGCACGTGGCCGAACCGCTGCAGCGTTTCCCAGCTGGCCGCCAGGCAGCACCAAACATCCACGAACACCCGCGGCGAGAAGCGCTCAGGGCCCTCAAAGATTCGGCCATCCCGCTCGGCCCATTGCTGGTACGTCACCAGGCTGGCCAGCGGATCCCGAATTGGGATCAGCGTGGCGTGGGTGGCCATCATTACCATTTGGCTGGCGGCGATCCTGGTCTGCTCACTGTTGGGATCCCGCGCCAGGTGCTCGTGGTACACCATGTTGGGGTGAAATTCCTCGGTGTAGATCCCCGATTCCACTTTGTGGTCCACCACCTCGCCGGCCAGGGTGTCGTGGGCGTGGGCCTGCTGCATGAAGCCCTCCACATCGCTGTGGGCATTGAGCCAGGACAGGGCCGTCCATGTGCCGGTGTGGTGCTGGGAAAAGCAGCAGATCATGATTCCCACCACAGCAGGTCACGGTAGCCCCGCCGCTCGAGGAACGGCCGGAGGATGGATTCGGAATCCACCAGGTACTCGTAGGCGGCACCCATCATGCCGGCCAGGTGGAACCGATCGCCGCGCCGGTATGCCAGCTTGAGCTCGTAATCGCCGGTGGCATTTTCACAGGGCAGCCCCGCCCGAGAAGGCGCCGGATCCTGCAGCCCCAGGGCGCGGGCTGTTTCCTGCAGCCGGCTGTTGCGCTCCTCCACCGTTTGAAAAATATCCCAGGCAAAATACCGCACGTGCTCATGGGATTTAAACAGCGGCTCGGCCTTGGCCAGGCAGCACCAGCGGTCCACCACATCCAGCTGCGGGCAATACATCAGGCCATCGATCTGGCCACTGACCTCGGCCCTGTGGTGGTAGCTCACCAAGGCCGCCAGCGGATCCCGCAGCGGTATCAGTGTCGGGTGCGCCCAGGCCATGACGATCTGGGTGCGGCTCATGTGGGCTTCCGATTGGTGGTCCGCCCGCACGTGCTCGTGGTACACCGTGGCCGGCTCGCTGCCGCTGGCGTATACCTCCGTCGACAGCAGCACGCCATCACAATCCTCGTGGGCCCGCAGCCAGGCCAAGCAAGAAACGGTGCCGGTGTGCAGCTGGCTCAGGCAAAAGATCACGCCGGCCCCACCCGCTCGAGCCATTTATCCACAGCCGGCTGCAGGGGCTGGGTGGTTTCCTGCCAGTGATACCACTCCCGCCTCGAGGCCGGCGGGCAGCACAGCTCCCAGAATCGCGCATCGAAGTATCGGTTCCACAGCAGCAGGGTCTGCTTTTTCAGCACCGTGGCCATGATGGTGTTGCCGGCCGGCCAGCCGATCACGCCTCGGGCCCCCCGCAGCAGGGCGAACATCTGATCGATCGTGGTGCCCCCGCACAGGTCCACCCCGCCCACGGCGCCGGCCAGGATGCTCTGCATGCTGCCCACATCCCACTTGGCGCCCATGAACACCACCTCGAAACCCTGCTCCTTGATGCCCCGCAGGGCTGTGGCGATAGCATTCACCGGCAGCTCCTGCAGCCAATTCTTATACATGCCATGCTCGACAAAGTAGGCCACGACATACGGCCCAAACCGATCGCGGTAGCGGCCCTCCCACTCCTGCTCGGCCATCGAACGGAACAGGCGGGGGAACCACTCGCTGCCCCAGCGGGCCTCGATTTTATCGATGTCCCTGCCGAACCGCATCACCCCATTGAAGGCCAGGAAATAATCGCAGCCCACCACCCGCTCAAAAAGGTAGCGGCCGTTGCGCATGTACGCCTCTTGGAATTCCGCGCTCTGGACGGAATGCCGAACGTACCCCGCGGCATTGGCCCAGGGAATCTTACGGATCCATTCCAGGCTGCGCTGCTTATCGTCGGGGTCCGAAACGTACAGGTCCACCAGGGGCAGCCGGTGCTGCTTCATAAATCCCGGCAGCTTCACCACCGACCAATAGCTGTCCCCGATGCCAGGTGGCAGCAGCACCGAGGTGCGCTTTTCCTTTTTGGTGCTGCAGTAAAAAACCAGCTTCGATTCCACCGGCCTGGTGCGGTAAATGCAATTCAGCCCTACCGCCTGCAGCAGCAGGTGCAGCCGCTCACCGTCCAGCATCCACAGGTGCTCGATCAGTTTCCAGTGGTGATCGAATTTGAAATCTGGAAAATCCAGAATAAACCACCCGCCTGGTTTCAGGATGCGCTGGCATTCCTGCAGGAACGCACGCGGATCCGGCACGTGCTCGAGCACATCGTGGCAGGTGACCACATCGTAATAATCGGTGGGGAAATTGCAGTCCACCAGGCCCCCGCTGTGGGTGTAAAACTGGCGGGCTGGGATCACCTCCCCGATATCCTGGCCCACGGCATCGAGGCCCTTCTGTTTACAGGCCGTCACGAACGCCCCATTGCCACAGCCCACATCCAGAATCTGGCCCTGCAGCTTGGAGCCGTAGGCTGTGATTCGGTCGCGGGCCACCTTCACATCGTGGTCCAGGCTGTGGGTGTATACCTTGGCTTGGTATTCCAGATACCAGGCGGCCAGGTCGGCCTCGCTCATGTTCACCCGCTGCACCACGGCCGCGCAGCGCGGGCATTCCTGAATTGGGATCCCGTTTTTATCAGGGGCGTGCACCCACTGGCGGCCCCCACAAATACATTCCTCGATCAGCGATCGCTGTGTTCTGCCAGGGCCCACTCGATTGGCCTTTCTGGGAAACAGCGCATGGCCGATCCCTCTGTGCAATTGATAACCACGCCCCCCCCGATGTGATCTAGCCGGTGGGCGGCCCCTGCGAATTCTGGCAGGAAGATGGTCGTGTACCTGTGCGCCGGCGCCGCCGGCGAGTCAGGATAAAGATTGTGAAAATTGTTCCTCCCGTTATAGCCCTGCATGTCAAAGCCCAGCAGGAAGATGCGGGCGGCCCCCATGAGCCAGGCTGCATTGATGGCAGCCAGGCCGCTGTTGTGCCCACCCAGCAGCCGCGGATCCACGGAGAAAACTTCTCCCGATCGGTAGGCCACGGCGGTGCACCCGCTGCGCCGGTAGCTGTCCAGGTACGGCCCGCGCCCTATGATCTGGCCGGTGAAGATTTCCTTCACGGCCTCCATGCGCCGAGCCCACCAATGGGCATCCACAAACACCAGGGCCTCGGCCCAGGGCGCCAGGGCAAATGCCTCGTTGGTGGCGATCACCTTCCGCCCCACCAGCCGGCTGCAATCGAAATTCCGCAGGCTGGGCCCGCCGCCCAGCACGAACACATCCTCGCCAGGTAGCCGGGGCGCGATGGCATCGTATTGGGTCAGCCAGGAATCATCCGCCAATTGTTTTTTTCACCCTGTAGCCCAGGGGCCCCTTGATGCCCAGGCCGATATCGCCGGCCGGCGCGATCGGTGCCCGCAGCTCGGTGCCATCCAGTGACACCTGCGGCTCATCGTAGGACAGGCCACAGCCCAGGCCGATGAATTTGAACAGCTCCTTGCAGGCGGTGCAGCGGATCTGGATATCGGCCACGAACCGCTGGACGTCCAGCACCCGATTGACCACCACTGATGCGGTGAAGTTTGGGTGCCGGCAGCTGCCCACATCGATGGCCGGCCCGCTCACAGCTGCGGCCTTCGGTAGCGCCGCAGCAGCAGCTGGGTGCTGGGTGGGATCTCGGGCGGATCCCCGCCGGCACCTGGGTCGGCACGTTCACCAGCCCAATCGCCGATGCGCTCCCGAATCAGGCCGGTATCTGGCTGGGCATGGCGCACCGTGGCGATCTCCAATATGGCCTGGCGGATCCGGCTGGGCAGCGTGGTGGTGCCGTCGCTGTTCACCCGATAGCCGGCCAGGTAATCCAGCTGGATGGTGGTGTTTTCTGGGAACAGATTATCGTTTCGAAAAATGGCCCAATTGGTAAATAGCTCCACGGTGCTGGCAGCCAGGGCGGTGCCCCCCACCTGCACCTCATTGATCTGCACGATGGGCCCATCGTCAATTTCAATTGACGGTTTTGGCCTGGCCAGCTGGGTGCTCACCACCACCTGATGCTCGTTCAGGGTATCCGAATCCAGCCAGGCTGCGACCGCCTGCTCGGCGGCGCACAGGGCGGCCTTGGCACCGGCCACCTGATCGTCATTGCTCAGGTCGATGGGGTTTTGGCTGTAGGCTGCCAGGGCCCCCACGGTGACAAATACCGGATCGTTCAGCTTAACCATGGGCCTCCTTGGCGGCCACGATCAGCCTGGCCAGTTCCAGGCGGGCGATCATGGTTTTGGATTTGTTGGGCCGATCCTCGTACAGGGAAATATACTCATCGGGCCCCACCCGCATGGGCCAGGTGGGCAGCTGCGCCAGGGTGGGCGCCGGCGTTTCTATGCCAGCAACATCGGATCCCTGGATGGCGGTGTCGGCCACCTTCATGGCACCGGCTGCCTCCATGGCGCCGGCCACCTCCGCTGCCGATTCACCCATCAGCTGCAGCTTGTGGGCGTACCTCAAATATACGGCGTATGGAATGGAAATCGGATCGTCCCCCAGCCGCAGGCGGTGCATCACACCCCCCAGGGAAACCGGAACCGATCGGCCGCGGATCACCTGCACCGAAACAAATCGTGGTGGCATAATTCCTCCGTCGGCCTTTAAAAATAACAGGTTGGGCGGGAAAAAAACAGGGGCGCCTTTCAGGTGCAGCCGGTAATCGCCGCAGCGATTGGGGAAGCTGCACCCGTCTGGGCGCCCCACCCGTTGCCTAGTTGATGGTCAGCGGAATATCGAATCCGTTTACCACCGGCACGCCTGTGGCGTACTCGACATCGGTCCTGGCCGATAGCGTGTACTCAATCACGCGGCGCCGCGGCTGGAATTCGGAATCGATACGGAACACCCGCTGCACGCCCCAGAACAGATTGGTGGTGGGCGTCAGGATGCCCCGCCGGCTGGCGCTCTTGATGTGGGTTTCCGGCACGATGGGAATCCCAAAAAAGCGCAGCGCAGGGAATCCCTGGATCAGTACCTGATCGCCAAGGGTGGTTTCCCGCTTGCTGACCTCGTCCGCATACCGCTGCGCGAACGTGACCGCCATCCAGTAGGCATGGTCGGTGCGGCCCAGGAACTGATCGGGCATCTTGGTCAGGAGATTCTGCAGCACCTGGCTGTTCGTGGTGCTGGCCGCCTCATCCGAATCGGTGACATCACCATCCACGGAATTCTGCAGCTTCTTGAGCAGCCCATCATTGATCAGGATAAACGGATCGGAGCTGGCCTCGTCACCATTCCACACCAGGTCGTTGCTGTCATTGCCGAACGCGGTGGCAATGATTCGGGCGATGTGGCCTTCGGTGCCGGCCCGCTCGATCGCATCTTCCAGCAGGGTCATGGTGATATCCTCCGCCAGGATTGTCTCCACGGTGGTCAGGGTGCGCCGCTTGGTGCTCACCGAATCTGCCACCGGCGGGGCTACCGCTTCCACGGCCTTGCGGATCTTTCGAACCGCTACCCGCAGCTCATCCGTGTGCCCCTCGGGCGCATTCATGCGGACGGTCACCACCCGAGAAAGGGTGGCCTGCTGCTCGATCACGAAATCGATAAAGGCATCGGCCACTTCCGCCGGCAGCTTTCCGCCAGTGGCGAACAGGCCAGAGCCCAGCACCCGCTCCTCGACCGTTTCCAGGCCGCCCATCCAGTAGCTGCGCAGGTACTGCTTCAGCTCGGGGGTGCAGTTCACAAAGCACCCTTTCCAATCCATCTCTTCCGGCTTGGCCGGCACCAGCGCCTGGCTGGCAATGGAAAGCCGCAGCTGCTCCTTGATGGTTTCCTGCTGCCCCTCGGCCTCATCCAGCCTGGCCTCCAGATCCTTTACCACCTGGGCGGTGGGTGCGGTTTCGCCTGCCTTGGCCAGCTCGATCAGATCCTTGGATACCAGGCCCAGGCCGGCCTCCAGTTCTTTGAATTCGGCGGCCTTCTCATCGGATAGCGCCTGCCGGCATTCTTCCACGATCACACCTTTGAACTCATCCAGTTCCTGGTGCACCGCTTCTTTAATTTCTTCTGCATTCATGGTGATATTTCCTTCCTAGAAAGTGAAAAGTGAAACACGGATCCGTTACAGATTCGTAACAGATCGGGAACGGCATCAGGCCCGCAGGGCCCGCTGCTCGTCGGCCCACTCCTGCATGGCGGTGCCGACTATTTCCTGCGCGGATCCGGTGTCTGCGCCCTCGGGCGGAGGAACCTCGTAGGTACGGAATTCTGGAGCCACCCGATTGAACTGCCGGTAATGTGCAGCCAGGTGATCGTAAACTTTCCGGCTATCGTTGCCAGGGATATCCACGCCGCCGCGGGCACCCAGCAGGGCCCCCATGGCAGCCGATACCCCGCGGAACACCACCTTGGCATCAGCCGCTCGGTGGTGGGGTAGCTTCAAATCTGAAAATGAAAATTCCTCGGTGTCGCTGCCAGGGGCCCAGGCGTAATGCCCCATGATCTGCCGGCGCTCCCCCGCCGTGAGATCCCCCCAGGTCTTGCTGGTGAAATCGCGCAGGCTGGGCCGCGACCAGGGCGTGCCCTCCTCGGCCTTGGTGGTGGAAACATTGGGCGGCACGATGCCCAGCTCCTCGGCCGCCACCCGCAGCAGGTCGGCCAGCTTGACATCATGGCCCGCAGGGGCCACCCGAAACGTCCAGCCATTCTCCTCATGGTAGGCCCAATCGCCATTTTCGCCCGATCGAAACTGCACGCCGAATGCGGGGTCGGCCTCCTGTTTCAGGCAATCGTACATGCTGCGCACCAGGGCCTGGGCCTCGGGATTGGCCGGCACCGGCACCAGCGATATTTCTAGCAGCTCCACCTCATCGAATACTTTGATCACTTCCTCACCCACGGTCAGGGCGTGATCCTTTTTCGGTATAAAGCCGATCGAGGTGTTGCCCAGGATGCCCTCGCGCACCATGCCCTCTGCCATCACCCCGAACGGATTGGCTTTCGAAAACCGCACATCGATATCGGTGGCCAGGGCATCCTCATCGCCCCGTTTGAATTCGGTCAGCTCCCTGCCCACCACCTTGCCGATGCTGTTTTGGATCTTGGGCGCCCCGCCGAACATGCCCTTAAAGCTATCGTGGCCCCACAGGAAGGTGCCGGTGAAAGTGGAGAAGTCGATGCCCCGCTGGTTCACGATGGTGCGGTGGCGATCGATCACATCGGTGCTGGCGCGGAACCGCAAAATGGGCGCATTGACGGCTGCCCTGATCAGGCCGCCGGTGCTACTGAAATCGGTCGGTGCTTTTTTTTCTGGCATGATTCCTCCCTGGCCTACCGTGGCCAATTTTCGTTTCTGATTTCTCCATGCTGCTGCAGGTGCACAATGCGGCGATCGGTATTCAGTGGGCTGCAGCAGCCGGCGCCGAAGGCCGGCCCGAATTCCGCCGATGCCTCATGGCCCACGATCTCGTCGTAGATCCCGCAGGCGTAATGGCCAGGGCCCTCGCCCACCAGGTGCGCACATTGGGTCCGCTCGGGATTCCATTTCCCGAATGGGCAGGGCGCCGCCTTGCAGCAGTAGCCCGATCGGACACAGGCCCCGCTCATCGGCCGCCTGGCCTGGTGCCTGGATGCTGTGCCATAATTTCTCCCAGGCCGCGGCCCGCGGATTTATTGATTTATTAATTCTGTTTGTTGCAGCGCCGCCCAACAAATAAACATCCTGGGCGGTATTAATTCGGCCGGCGCCGGCGCGATAAATTGATGGGGCCCATGGGCGGCTGCCGCGGGCGGAGTCGAACCGCCAGCCCCGAGCCGAGCAGGCCCGATGCCCTGCCACTGGCGCTGCGCACCACCGAGGCCCCACCAATTCAGCAGGCCCCACCTGCGCGGGGCCCGATTTCATTCCTGGCATATATTGGCATCGCAGGCCCAGGCTGGGCCCCAGCGAGTACCACTTCGAAATCTCAGGGCCCTCCAGGGCAGCCGAGGCGCCCGAGATCCCCGAGTAAAACTCAGCGCCTGCACCGGCAGCCGGCTGGCTGCCTGGCCACCCCCACCTGGCCACCTGGCCGGCTGGCGGCCCCGAGTAAAACCTCGAAATCTCAGGGCCCTCAAATCTGACGGTGGGCGTTAAATTTGACCCGATCTGTTGAATTCAAGCACCTGCACCGGCACCCTGGTCAAATTTAACTGATAGCGTCAGATTCATTTAACTGATAGCGTCACTTTTGACCCGGAAATTCAACCGGCGGCCTGGTCAAATTTAACGCTGGGCGTCAGATTCATTTAACGCTGGGCGTCACTTTTGACCAGGGTCGAATTTGACCCGTTTGTTGAATTCAAGCACCGGCTGCCACCTACCGCGGGCCCTGGCCTGTCCTGGGATATATCCCCAGGCGGTGCCGGTGCCGGCCACCTGTCCCCGATTCTCACCCGAGATATCCGCAG
>SDBT01004243.1_pt1 | contig 24426 bp, 29 predicted proteins | sample 2277101 | NCBI WGS metagenome assembly SDBT01 (sample SAMN10404973, study PRJNA504765) | marine sediment metagenome | isolation source: marine sediment core GS10_PC15, 103 cmbsf | place: Arctic Ocean: Southern Knipovich Ridge | collected 2010 | reverse complement strand
GTAGATCTTCTGTCCGGAGCTCTTGCTGATCGCTCAGGTGAATCTGCAAGTCCTCTATCAACAGTAGGTCTTGAAGCTGAAGCTCTTTCAGGAGTATGGGTAGATCTTCTGTCCGGAGCTCTTACTGCTCTTTCAGGTAAAGATCCAAATCCTCTAGAAATAGTATGTCTAGGAGCTGAATGTCTTTCAGGCGTATATTCTTCGCGATAAGTTGGAGTTTCTCTAAAGAACACCCATCTTCTTTCTTCATTTCTTACTCTAGCTCTTTCTGTACTCGAGCTAAGAGGGCCTTCTCTTCTTCTAGCTCTATTATTGTTTGATGCATAAATAATTTTTATAATACTTAATATTCCTAAACCATCTATAATGGCAGCTGTAATTAAATTAACGGGTGGTGGCAATAATAAAATACAACCCGCATGAAATATAGCAGTTAGTGCTATAGTTGGAATTACATTATTAGCTGTGTTTCTAGATGGAACATGATATGGTTGTTCTCTATGATAGACAGGTCTTGTATGTGTCATATTTTTACTCCTTATTCTACTTGATCAGCTCTAACATCTGATCTAATAGCTACGTTAATTAATATACATTCTTGATTAGAGTACCATCTTTTATATAAATTACTTCCTACTACTACAGAATCATTTAATTCCCATTTATTTATTAAATAAAATTGAGAAGAATCAATTTTCCAAAATGTTCCATCAGATAAACCAACTTCTTTTCTAATTGGATCAATATACGATACAAAAAGTATATATGGATTATTTAATTTTGGTAGAAGGTGTAACTTTACTTCCACTGCAGTATTTGTGTTTTTGTTTATCATTTTATAGTTATATCCGTATATCCATGAAGAAACATAAGAATCATTTTGAACTAGGATTATTGGATCTGACATTGTCCATTTCAGTACTTCTTTTTGATAACCATTTCTAATTCTCCAAACAGATTCATCTTCTATTACAATAGCTGAACCATCTGCTTTTACTTCAAATAGTTGATGTAATGGGTGAGAAAAAACAAGTGGTGGAAGATTTGATGGATTATATTTTTTTTCTTTCGTTTCATTAAAGACAACTTCCATTTCTTCTTTTCTAGCTTTTTGAAAAAGCTTAGTATCTTCTTTTGAAACTTCATTAGATTTTGCTCTTTCATCTTCTTCATTTGCAAATGCAAAAGAACTTGTTAAAATAGCAATTAGTAGTAATTTTTTAAGATTTTTCATGAAAATATCTCCTATAAATTTTTTCTTGTGGAAGATATTATAAATATTAAAAGTTTTATTCAAGCTTTCAAAAATGTATTATATTTGTTAAAAATAACTTTAGTAGCACTTAATTTTATTATGAAAAAATTTTGGTTTATTTTGTTTTCTCTAGGAACATTAGTATCCCAAGAAAAAGTTGATTTACTATCATTTGGAGCTGGTGTTTTTAATATAAGAAAAGAAAAGAACAGGACTTCTGAGTATAGAGTAGAGTATAAATTTCATCAAAACCTATGGGGGGTTAAACCTTTTTTAGGTTTTTTAATTACAGCTAGAAGTTCAAATTATACATATGTTGGAGTATACATTGATATCTATCCTAAAAAACCACTGTTTTTTTCATTAAATCTTGCAGCTGGATATTACAATAAAGGAAATGGAAAAGATTTAGGATTTCCATTGGAGTTTAGATCAGGAATAGAACTTACTTATAAGTTTAAAAGCTTAAAAAGAATAGGAGCTCATTTTTATCATATTTCAAATGCTTCTTTAGGGGATAAAAATTCAGGAACAGAATGTTTAGATTTTTTTATATCTTTTCCAATCAGATATAAAAATTAAAAGGTGTATGTTACAGATATAACTTCAGATAAAAAATTAGTTGCATTTTTATTTTGTATAACAAAATGAACACCTGCTAATACTCCTAAATTTTTATTAAAATTATACTCTATTGCAGGAGCGAGAGATGTTTGAGAAGATGAAGAGCTTGAATTAGAAGCAATAAGTCCATTTAGAGAAAGTCCTTTATTTCCTTTGAAAGTAACTTTAGTTCCATGTGTATGTAAAATATCCATAGCAAGTACCCATCTTTGAGTCATAGAAAACTCAAATGATCCAAAAATTCCAATGATATGTCCCGGTTTTACTGTTCCATTAGTGTTAAATCCACCACCATAGGCATTGAATCCTCTAACTTTAGCATTGCTCGGAAGTAAATAATTTAAATTCAATCTAAAGCTTATAGGATGATTTTCAAAAAAATAAGCTATTTTAGATAGGTTTAACGAAAAGGTAGTTTCGTATGAACCACTACCAGAGGCATCTATTCCTAGTTTATTGGGGTTTAGATTTTTATATTTTCCAGTTGGAAAAGTTTCAGCAAGGGTTAGTCTAATAGATGGCTTATAAGTATTTTTTTCCTGTCTTAAAAGTTGAATGCCAAAAGTAACAGTAGTATCTCCATATTCTACTGCTTTTTCTTTTGACTTTTCTTTGTAATATCCTATCATTAAAAAGGTAACATCTAAATACTTAGTTAAACCAAATTGTAGATTTATAGTTGGTTTAAATGTAAAAGTAGAGGGAAGCGATTTATATCCCCAAGATTTATTAAATTCACCATAAGTATCTCTGAAATGCAAGTATGGCTGAATATTAACAAGTCCTTTTTCTAAATTTTCAGCGCTATAGGTTATTAAAGGCCCTGTATACCAAGGATATTCGATTGTTTCATTTGCTTTGATAGTTGTTATTAAGAGTATTAATAAAATACATAAATACTTGATTTTCATAATTTTTCTCCTATTTTTTTTTATACCAAAAGCCTTTTTTAATTAGCAGATTTTTTTTCTTTAAGAAATCTTAATAAACTATCCCGGAAAAGCATTTAATATTAAATAATTAATAAAGACGTATATTGGAAAACTATATAATAATTATATTTGATATATGTGCAATTAGAATTGAAATTAAAAAGAATGTTAATATATTATAACAATATAAAGAGGTTGTTTTCCATGACTGAAGAATTAGATTTTAATCCATTTCCAATAATTAAAGGGTCTTTTGCACAAACGATTTTAGGGTCTATTCCTCATTTAAAAAAAGGACCAAAATCTGTTACCAAATTTATAGCACTTCCTGACAAGGATTATTTAGCAGTTGAAATAACAACTCCTAAAAAATGGAAGAAAACTGATCCGACAATTGTATTAGTTCATGGACTATGTGGATCTCATAAGTCACCTATTTTAGTAAGGCTTGCTAAAAAATTTAAATCAAAGAATATAAGATCTGTAAGAGTGAATTTAAGAGGTTGTGGATCTGGCAGGGGAAAAGCTAAAAAATTATACCATGGCGGACAGAGTTCAGATATTTTTGAAGTTTTAAAAGTTTTAAAAAACGAACATCCTCTATCTGATATTACATTGATAGGCTTTTCTCTAGGGGGTAATATCTCTTTAAAATTAGCAGGGGAACTTTCAATTGAAGGTATAGATATTTTAAAAAAGGTGATAGCTATAAACCCTCCTGTAGATCTTTTAGCTAGCGTTAAAAGATTAGATATAAAAGAAAACAGGATTTATCAAAAATATTTTGTGAAGCTTCTAAAAGAAGATTTAGAATATAGAAAAAAAATATTTCCAGAATTAAATGAAATAGAATTTCCAGAGGATATTACATTTTTTCAGTGGGATGAATTGTATACAACTAAAGCCTATGGCTTTGATGATGTGCTTACATATTACAAAAAATCCAGTTCTAAAACATTGGTCCCTTCTATTACAATGCCATGTCATATTTTATTTTCTGACGATGACCCAATTATAAAATCTCAAACTTTTGATAATTATACTCTTCCAAAAAACGTTAGATTGTTTAAAACCAAAAATGGGGGACATATTGGATATATCGGCTTTCCTAAAAAATTCAAAGGTTTATATTGGATAGATAATGTAATAGTTAACTGGGCTTTAGAAGAATAGTCTTTTTTTAAAAAAATATTTTATTATTATTTAAAAAAAAAGGGAACTGTTTATGGAAATTTCGTTTAAAGATTTTAATGATAAATTTCTTCCTCAAAAATATAGTTGTATTGGCGAAAAATTAATGCCTACAATTGAGATAAAAAAAATATCTGATAAAACAAAATCACTTGCTTTAATAATAGATGATCCAGATGCTGTGAATAATAAAACTTTTGTTCACATGATTTTATTTAATATCGATTCCAATGAAAAATTTATCAATGAATCAACAAAAGGAATATATGGATTAAATGATTTAAATGAGTTAAATTATTGTCCTCCATGTCCTCCTAAAAACAGTGGAACTCATAGATATTTTTTTAAAGTATATGCTTTAGATAAAGTTCTTAATCTAGATAAACGATGTACGAAAAAAGATCTTATTGCATCTATGGAAAATCATATAATAGAAAAAAAAGAATTAGTTGCATTATTTTCTCAAGATCAATAGATATATTTTTTCATTTTATTTTATCTATTTTCAGATTATTATTAATGTTAAACATTATCAAAATTAAAAAAATATTATAGGTTGTTCATGAAAGATATTGAAGATTCAGTTATAATTAAAGCTCCTAAAGACAGGATTTTTAAAGTATGGGCTGATAACTATTTTCCTCAAGGTTATACAATAGATAAGAAAAATGGAAAAATTCTTACAAAAAATGGGGGTAAGCTAAAATATAAGCTTTTAGATATTAAAAAAAATGAAAGCCTTACAATTTTATTTAAATCTTTTTTTTCCAAAATGATTTTTTATTATACATTAGAAAAATCTCCAAAAGGATGTTTGGTTAGATGTAGAGTTAAAATGAAAGGAATCTTTTCTTTTCTTTTACAAAAAATTATTGGTAAAAAAATTAAATCTCATATAACTGAATCACTTTTGAATTTTAAACAACAATTAGAATACAGATTATGAGATATTTAGTTTTTTTTATTTTATTAGCTTTTTCATTAAATGCTAAAATTATAGAAATTAAAAATATTAAAGATATTAAGCCATATATTACAAAAGATACTCTTGTGATATTTGATTTGGATAATACAATAATGGAGCCAATTCAAGAATATGGCTCGGATCAATGGTTTGCATATCAATTAAATAAATATCTAAAAGAAAAGTTATCTTTCGAAGATGCTTTGCAGAAGACATTATATGAATGGTTTGAAATCCAAGCTATTACCAAAGTAAAATTAGTAGAAAACGATGTAAAAGATCTAATTTCTAATCTACAAGAAATTAATCACCCCATAATGGGTCTTACTGCGAGAGATTATGATTTTGCTTTAGCTGCAATAAAACAGCTTAAATCTTTAAATCTGAATTTATCTAAAACAGCTCCTTTTAAAAAAAATATTTTTGATGACACTTTGTTTAGAGAGGGTATTTTATTTGCGAATGGAAAAAATAAGGGAATTGTATTAAGTAATTTTTTTAAAAAAATTATATATATCGATGATAAAAAACATCATGTTGAAGAAATAGAAATATTTTCAAAAGAAAACAAAGTAGAATTTATTGGTTTCAGATATGGATATTTAGATGAAAAAGTTAAAAAATTCGATCATAAAATATCTGATAAGCAAAAAAGAGATTTTTCAAATTTTATTTGTAATGATAAATTAATATTAGAATAGCCAGTAATATTTTTACTGGCCATTTTGAAAAATTAAGAAATTTCTTCTTCTTTTTCTTCTGTATCTTCTTTTGTTTCTTCTGCAATAGCTTCTTCTAAAGTAGCTTCTTCTTTAATTTCTGTCATTGCGATAACTGCTTCTTCTTTTGTTTCTTCTTTAGGCTCTGTTGTTTCTTCTTGTGAAAATACAGGACTAATTGCAAGTGTTGCTAGTAATAAAGATAAATATTTTTTCATATTTTTACTCCGATTATGTTTATGGTAAACATTTTTTATTTACCGAATTTTAATGTTTGCAAGTATAATAAGTTTAGAAAATATTTTACAACTGATAATTTTAAAAATTTTTCTTTCTAAATTTTATCAAAAAAAAGTAATATTTAATAATATAAACTATTTTGAGAATTTAAATTTTGAGGTTATTAAAAATGGTAGATTATTGGGGTTATCATCTAATATTAGATTGTAGTTCATGCGATAAGGACAAAGTTGCTAGCAAAGATAATATTTATAAGTTTGTGAAAACACTAGTAAAAGAAATTGATATGAAAGCTTATAAAGAACCAATTATTGAGCATTTCGCAACACATAATCCTTTAGCTGCTGGATATTCTATGGTTCAATTAATAGAAACAAGTTCTATAACAGGGCATTTAGTAGACTCCAATGGAGATGCGTATTTTGATATTTTTTCCTGTAAGCCTTTTAATATAGAAATTGTTAAAGAAGTGGTAAATATTTTTTTTGAGCCTAAAAAGATAAGAGTTACATATCTTACAAGACAAGCTTAAAGATTTTTTTCAAATTTAGAAATAGTCTCTATTATTTTTACAACACTATCGGGGTTTAAAGAAATAGAGTCTATTTTATTTTCAATTAAAAATTTTGCAAATTCTACTTTATCAGATGGCGCTTGGCCACATATTCCAACTTTTTTATTTTTTTTATGAGCTTCTTCAATTAAATATTTAATTGATTTTTTCACAGCTTCATCTTCTTCATCAAATTCATTTGATAATATTTCTGAATCTCTATCAACTCCAAGAGTTAATTGAGTTAAATCATTTGAACCAATTGAAAAACCATCAAATAAATCAGAAAATTTTGATGCCAATAATATGTTAGATGGAATTTCTGCCATAACATAAATTTTTAAATTGTTTTCACCTTTTTTTAAGCCATTTTCTTCTAGTACTTTTAATACTTTTTCAGCTTCTTTTATTGTTCTACAAAATGGAACCATAATAATTATGTTGTCTAAACCAATTACTTCTCTAGCTTTTTTTATAGCTTTGCATTCTAATTCGAATCCATCTTTATATCTTTTGTTATAATATCTTGAAGCACCACGAAATCCAAGCATTGGATTTTCTTCTTGAAATTCAAATTCATCTCCACCAATTAAATTATAGTATTCATTTGTTTTAAAATCGCTTAATCGAACAATTACAGGATTTGGATACATGGAAGATGCAATTTTAGAAATGGAAATAGATAAGTTATCTATAAAGTAGTCTTTTTTATCTAAATAAGTCTTAGTTAATTCATTTATAATTTTTTTTGTTTTTTTATTTTGAAGTTTATCAAAATGATAAAGAGCCATTGGATGAATTTTTATTTTATTACTTATAATAAATTCTATTCTAGCAAGTCCCACACCGTTAACAGGTAGATGCCACCAGTGAAAAGCTCCTTCAGGTGAAGCTAGATTAATCATTAAATTAGTTTTAATTTTAGGAAGTTTATCAATATCTATTTCATTTATTTCAAAATTCAATTTATTTTCATAAACTTTGCCGATAGTTCCCTCAGCGCAAGAGATTGTAATATCTAAGCCATTTTTTATTTTAGAAGTAGCATGGTCACATCCAACAATTGCTGGAACTTTAAGTTCTCTACTAACTATAGCAGCATGAGAAGTTCTACCTCCATGATCCGTAATAATACCAGATGCTATTTTCATAATAGGAACCCAATCAGGAGAGGTTGTTTTAGTAACTAATATAGATCCTTTTTTAAACTTTTTAATGTCTTTAACACTTTTTATAACTTGTGCTTTTCCAGATGCTATAGCTTCGCCTATAGCTAATCCTTCAATTATTATTTTTCCTTTTGTTTTAAGAGTATATGTTTTAAATGTTTCTTTCTTTTTAAGAGCTTCTACTGTCTCTGGACGAGCTTGAACAATAAATAACTTATTAGTTTTACCATCTTTTGCCCATTCTATATCCATTGGTTTTTTATAATGATCTTCTATAATTTTTGCCCATTTGGATAAGATTAGTATTTCATTATCATTTAATACAAAATGCAACTGTTTATCTTTTGGAGTCTTTATGTTTTTAGTTCCATTTTTTGTATAGATCATCATTTTTTCTTTTCTGCCTAATTTTTTCTCGATAATGGGCAGTAAATTATTTTTTTCTAAAAGAGGTTTGAAGGCTATATATTCATCTGGAATTACAGTTCCTTGAACAACATTTTCGCCTAGACCAAAAGCTGCTGTAATTTCAATTACCTTTCTAAATCCAGATTCGGTATCTAAAGTAAACATAACGCCAGCTCCTGCTAAATCAGATCTAATCATTTTCTGATAGCCAACAGATACTTGAACTTGCAGGTGATCAAAGCCTTTTTCTTCTCTATAAACTATGGCTCTATTAGTAAATAAAGAAGCAAAACATTTTTTAGTACAAAGTAAAAGATCTTTTTTTCCTTTAATATTTAAAAAACTTTCTAATTGACCTGCAAAAGAAGCTTCAGGTAAATCCTCAGCAGTAGCGCTTGATCTAATAGCTATATCAGTCTCATTTTCATTATATTTTTTTGAAAGATTTAAATAATTTTCATATATTTCACTTTCTAAATCTTTTGGAAGTTTAGATTTTAAAATAGCCTTTCTAATATTTTTTCCTGTTTTTTTTAAGTCTTGAGTATTATTTTGGAATTTTTTAATTTCACTAGTTATAAAACCTTTTAAATCATTTTTTTCTATAAAAAGCAAAAAACCTTTAGAGGTGCTAGCAAAACCATCTGGAATATTAATCCCTTGTTTTGATAGAGAATAAATCATCTCTCCTAAAGAAGCATTTTTTCCACCAACTATTGAAACATCTTCCATTCTTATATCTTGAAATTCTTTTACTAATTCACTCATTTTTTTTGATTGTTTTTTTTATTTTTACACTTACATGAAAATGAATTTGAAACAATTAAAAAATATCTAAGATATATTTTTTTTAGGTTTAATAGATGATTTGTAAATCAAAGTTATAAATTGGCTATAGATATATTAAACTACTAATTATAAATTGTTTAATCCTTAAATCTCAGATAAATCAGATGTTTTTTTTGATATTGGCTGTTTTAAAAAACTCGAATTATGCTATTTGAAAAATATGAGGTAATATATGAGTTTAGTAAGTTATAGAAAAAAAAGAAAATTTAAGCTTAGTAAAGAGCCAATAGACAGAAAAAAAAATAAAGCAAAAAAACAACCTATTTTTGTTTTACAAAAGCACAATGCAACGCATCTACATTATGATTTTAGAATAGAGATAAAAGGTGTTTTAAAATCATGGGCTATTCCTAAAAACATTCCTAAAACGACCAAAGTAAAAAGACTTGCAATGTTAACTGAAGATCATCCAATGGAATATGCTAAATTTGAAGGCATAATACCAAAAGGGAACTATGGAGCTGGGAGCGTTAAAATAGTAGACAAAGGAACCTATGAAAATATAAAAAAGGATAAAAATGGGAAAATTATCCCAATGAGTAAATGTTTTAAATCAGGACAAATTGAATTTTTTTTAAAAGGTAAAAAATTAAATGGGCCTTATGCTCTTATAAATTTCAAAGATAAAAAAAGCTGGTTAATTATAAAAATGAAAAAAAGATGATTGAAAAAAAACAAAAAAAAATTATATCTCCGATGTTAGCTACTTTAACAGAAAAATATTTTTCAGATTCTAATTGGTTATATGAGGAAAAATTTGATGGGATAAGAGCTATTATTCATAAAAAAAATAATAAAGTAATTCTATATTCAAGAAATAAAAATAAATTAAATAATAGATTTTCATCCTTAGTAAAAGAGTTAGAAAAGTTAAAAACTAAAGATTATATTGCAGATTGTGAGATTGTAGCTTTTGATAAAAATGTAACTTCTTTTTCTAAACTTCAAAGAATAAAAAAAGAAAAGGTAGATATATTTATATATATATTTGATCTTTTGTATTTCGATAAATTTGATTTAAGAGAAGATCCATTAATAAAAAGAAAAGAAATACTTAAAAAAAAGTTAAAATTTTCTAAAAAAATAAGGTATAGCAAGCATGTTCTAAAAGAGGGGATAAAGCTTTTTAAAAAAATGTGCAAAGAAAAAAAAGAAGGAGTAATAGCCAAGAAAAAAGATTCAAAATATATATCTAAAAGATCAAGAAATTGGCTTAAATTCAAATGTTCTAAAGGCCAAGAATTTATAATTATAGGATACACCTCTCCCAAAAGATCAAGAGTAGGATTTGGAGCTTTATTACTAGGATACTATGATGATAAAAAACTAAATTATGCTGGAAAAGTTGGAACTGGATTTGATACTGATTTTTTAAAAACTTTTTCAAAAAAAATAAAAATTCTTTCTATTTTGAAAAATAGTAATTTAGAAAATGAAATTAAAGAAAAAGATTTTGTTTTAATAAAACCAAAATACATAGCTGAGATAGCCTTTACTGAGTGGACAAGAGCTAATAAGCTTCGCCACCCTAGATTTTTAGGTTTACGAAGTGATAAATCAATTAAGAGAGTAATTAAAGAAAAATGAAAATAGATATTACAAATAAAGATAAAATATTATTTCCTAAATCAAAAATTACAAAAGAAGATTTTTGTAAATACTATGAATATATTTATAAAAAAATGCTTTCTTTAATTAAAGATAGGCCAATTTCTCAAAATAGATTTCCAAATGGAATTGATAAAAAAATGTTTTTTCAGAAAAAAGTGTTAGATTACTATCCAAAATGGTTTAAAACTATTAAAGTTTCAAGAATAGATAAAAAACCAATTTCAATGGCTATATGCAATGATAAAGATTCACTTTTATATTTAGCAAATCAAGCAATAGAACTTCATGTGTTTTTATCAAAAAAAAATAATTTAAATAAACCAGATAGGTTGATTTTTGATTTAGATCCAAGTAATAAAAGTTTCTCATATATTATTGAAGCTGCTAATGATCTAAAAAAATTATTAGATGAACTTAAACTTCCATCTTTTTTTATGACTACAGGATCTAAAGGATTACATGTTATAGTTCCAATAAAAGCAGAGTTTGACTTTGAAGTAATAAGAGCTTTTGCAAAGAAAATAGCTAAAATTTTAGTTAACAGATACCCTAAAAAATATACAATAGAGACTTTGAAGAGTAAAAGAAAAAATAAAATTTTTATTGATTATTTAAGAAATTCTTTTGCTCAAACTACAATTGCTCCATATTCTATTAGAGCAATAGAAAATGCTCCTATTGCAACACCTATTGAATTTAGCGAACTTAAAAAATTAAAAAGCTCAAGGGCTTTTAACATAAAAAATATCTATAAAAGAAAAAAAGATCCTTTTAAAAATATAGATAAAAAATCAAAAAGCCTTAAGAGTTTAATAAAAAAAATAGATATAATGTCTTGATTTTCAAGTATTAAGAAAAATCTTTATTAATGATTCTTACTCTTTTTACCGTAAACTCTTGATTTATAATGGGATGACATTTTTTTTATCTAAATCTTCAATAGCTCTATCAACTACTAAAATATCTTCATTCAATTTATTAGCTGTTTACATGGAATTTCCCTCTATTTTTAAGGGATTTTGTAAAGATTTTTTTTTAAATTAAAGAGGATATATTAAAATTTTTTTTCATAGTATTTAATTTTTAATTAATATATATAATATATCATTTTTATGATTAATTAATATTTTTTTTACAGACTTAATAATTAATATTTTAATAATTAACAATTAAATATTAATGTGATACAATAATTGTTAATTAATTAATAATATAATTCGGATAAAAATTATGAGTATAGAAAGAACATCGGGTGATAATGTTGATACATATTATAGAGATCGAGTTTATTACGCAGTTTTTAGTAAAGAAGAAACAAAGGCATCGAAATATACAAAGATAGTTTTAGGTATAATAACAGTAATTCCTGGAATAGTTTGTGGAGTAGCGTATGGAGTAGCTTATTATTGGGACAGAAATAGAAAAGTTGAGGCTTTATCCAAAGATGATAAAGACGATGGAGAGCGTACAGAAGCACCTAAAGAAAAAGATGAAGTACAAGAAACAGGAGAAGTAAAAGACGTAACTCCCTCAGAATTAGACGGCTTATCAGCAAAAGAAAGTGTTGTTGAATATACAGAAGTTGATGAAGAGTTACTTGATGAACAATTACGTAAATTAATTAATGACTCTGAAAAAACACCAGAAGAATTAGAAGACTTTTTTAGAGATGCAATTGTTCCCCTATATGTTGAAGATGGACATACACAAAAACCGATTGATTTTTTAATAGATGGATTAATAGAGGAAAATGAAGATATTTCAGAAGAGAAAAAAGAAGTCTTAGAGGGTTTTAAAGTTAAAGAAGAACCTAAAGTTAAAGAAGAATCTACTAAATGGGAAACAGCAAAAAAAGTTGCAAGTTATGCTTGGACCATAGGGAAATATGCTTTAGTTGCAGGAGCAGTTGTTATGATTATAACGGCTCCACCATTAGGACTTTTGATGGCTATGCCGGCTTCAAGTCCTCAACCATATCCAGCTTTATGTCCAGCAGATAATCCTCAATGCGGTCAATTTAATCCCGTTTCAATTTCTTTAGCGTCTAGTTCGCCTTTAACTTCGACTGTTTCTGATGACACTCAATTGCCATCTACTGGACTTTTTTCGCCTTGGAATGTAGACTATTTAACAATGTCACCTGAGGAATCACCTTGTGTTGAGCCTCCTAAAACTATCATGGGATCAGTATTCGACTGGCTAGGATGGGAAGAGAAGGGAACCGAAAGAGAACAAGCTTTGGAATCAATGGATCTTGATCCTACAGGAACATGTGATGCGGGTAATACAAGCGCTACTGGATCGGCATCTATGAGACCTCCTGAAGATCTACTTTCAAAATCTTTAGGACAAAGTGTTTGGGAAGGAACGGCTGGAGCATTTAGAGGGATATTAACGACTGTATTGGGTGAAGATCAGGTTCTTAGTCCTGCTATTATAAGTGAAACATGTGAAGCAGGTAACACAACTCAAGATATGGCAACTTCTACGACTCCTGAAGCAACAGCATTAGATAAACCAAAACAAGGATGGTTTCCATGGTTTACAGGTAGTTGGATAGAATCAGCTGCAGCAAATACTGCTTTGGATGAAATCTTATATAGAAGAGGACAATAAAAAATATAAAAATATAAAAATAAAAAATATAGGAATAAAAATATGACAAGTTATTTATCAGGTTTTAGTTTAAAAGATGTAGCCCTGCCAGGTTTTAAAGTTATGCAATTAGCATCTGATGCTGTAAATGCAGGAGCATACTATATTCCAGAAGGAATTAAAGAAAGGGCTTCTGGAGCAGCTTCTGCAACTTCCGCTGTTGCTAAAGCAGCTTTAGGTGGAGTAATTCAATACAGTAGATTCGGTGACATATTCCAAGGGGTGTGTGTAGTAAAAGATGCAGTTTATGGATTAGCATATGGTTTAGAAACTGTGGATGCTTTTAAAAATGGGGAGCAAGATATAAAAGAACAAGCTTTTGCAGCTGGACGACATGCAGCAGCAGCAGCAGCTGGTTATGCAGCTCATCATTATATGGATAATGAGTATTTGGTAGCTGCAGTTGTAGCTGCACCTGTTGTAGATTATTTAGCTAATGGAGGTTTAAGCCGAATTTGTCATAAAGTTGCAGAGGTAGCAAAACCTTACCTGCCAGTTGAACCAAAACAAAGATTGTTAAATAGATTACATTTACATAGAAATATTCTTTCTCGCTTACTTAATGCAGCTAAAAAGGCAGTTGAACCAACTAAGAGGCCAAAACTTTTGACAGATTCTATGCGTGAAGCAGAGGGTTTATTAGAGGAGCATCCGCAATTTGGACAAAGAAAACCTGGAAGTCGTGAAATGCGCGACTTATTAAAGACTGACAATCTTGATGTAAGAGAAGCACAAGCAGCTGGTATGGGTGAATTAGCTGTTTCTCAAGTAGTGGGTGATAGAACTGGTCAAAGAGCTTCTCCAAGACGACCTCATTCTAAATAGTTAGGTGGACATCATTAAAAAATAAAACTCGAAAAACTACAAACTAAAAAAGTTGGAAAAATAATTTTCCAACTTTTTTTTATTTTTTTTAATCAAATAAATTCTTGAATCTGATAAAACTAATAATTGTAAGTATTATCAGGAGTAAAATGTGAGTGTGATTTTAGAAAGTTTTGAAAAGCTAAAAGATCTAGCTAATAAAAAAAGATTAGAAAAAAAACTAGATGAAAAAATAGTAATTCAAATTGGGTCTGCTACTTGTGAAATAGCCTCTGGTTCAAATAAGGTATTCGAAGAATTACAAAATTTAATCAAAGATAATAAAAGAGATGACATTGTCTTAAAGCATGTAGGATGTACTGGAAGATGTTCTTTAGAACCTATAGTATCAATCAAAGAAAAAGGTAATCATTTAATTACATATAAAAATGTAAATCCAAAAATTATTAAAGAAATTTTTGAATCACATATCATAAATAAAGAACCAATAGAAAAATATTTTTTATCAACAGAACTTGAAAAAAATTTAGAGAGTAAAAAAGAAAAAAATTTAGCTCAAAAAGAATTAATGGAACATCCAATTACAAAAGATTTTTTTAAGATTTATGGTGATATACCATTTTATTCTATGCAAACTAGAATAGCGCTTAGAAATAGTGGTCTTATAGAGCCCCTTGATATTTATGAGTATATAAATCATCAAGGATTTACAGCTCTTTTTAATGTGCTTGAAAAAAATGATCCTTCTTGGACGATAGAAGAGACTATAAAGTCTAATCTTCGGGGTAGAGGAGGAGCTGGATTTCCAACAGGTAAGAAATGGAGTTATATTAAAAATCAAAAAGAAAAGACAAGATACATGATCTGCAATGCTGATGAAGGCGACCCTGGAGCTTTTATGGATAGATCTATGTTGGAATCTGATCCTTTTAGTATAATTGAAGGTATGATAATAGCAGGTTTTGCTATAGGAGCTCAAAAAGGTTTTTTTTATATTAGAGCAGAGTATCCACTAGCTGTTGAGAGAATAGAAAAAGCAATAGAAATAGCTAAAAAAAATAACCTTCTTGGAAAAAATATTTTAGGATCAAATTTTAGTTTTGATTTAGAGATAAGACTTGGAGCCGGAGCCTTTGTATGTGGAGAAGAGACTGCTTTAATTCACTCTATTGAAGGAGAAAGAGGACAGCCTAGAGTTAGACCTCCTTTTCCTGCTGAAAAAGGACTTTTTGGAAAACCTACAATAATTAATAATGTCGAAACGCTTGCTAATCTTCCTGTTATTTTTTCAATTGGAGCTGATGAATTTAAAAAAATAGGAACTAATAAAAGTGCAGGAACCAAGGTTTTTGCAGTTTCTGGTAAAGTAAAACATACAGGTCTTGTAGAAGTTCCAATGGGAACTTCATTGAGTAAGATAGTTTTTGATATATGTGGTGGTGTAGCTGATAATAAAAAAATTAAAGCTATTCAAACAGGAGGACCTGCTGGTGGATGCATTCCAATAGATAAGATGGAAACTAAAGTAGATTACGAAGATTTACAAAAAATTGGATCTATAATGGGTAGCGGGGGATTAATTGTTTTAGATGAAGATGATTGTATGGTAGGAATTGCTAAATTTTTTATGGCATTTTCACAAGATGAATCTTGTGGTAAATGCACACCATGTAGAGAGGGAACAGTTAGAATGCTTGAAATCTTGGAAAGGATTGTCAAAGGTAATGGTGAAATGGAGGATTTAGATAAGCTGAAAAGGCTTGGAAAACTAATGCAAAAAGCGTCACTTTGTGGGCTTGGTAGAGCCTGTCCTAACCCTGTACTTAGCACTATTGAGTATTTTGAAGATGAATATATAGCTCATATAAGAGATAAAAAATGTCCTTCTAAAAGTTGCCAGGCATTACTTCACTATGAAATAGATCCTAAAAAATGTACAGGATGTACTATGTGTGCTAGAAATTGTCCTGTTCCATGTATAGATGGAGAAGTTAGGAAAGTGCATTACATACATCAAGATAAATGTATAAAATGTGGCAAATGCTTTGATGTATGTAATTTTGATGCTGTTAAAAGATTATAAGGGAAAATAAATGAAAAAAGTTAAAATTAAAATAGACGATAAAGAACTTGAAGTTGAAGAAAACACAACTATTATGAAAGCTGCTGAAAAGATTGGAATAAATATCCCAAGACTTTGTTATCATCCTGATTTAAGCGTAGAAGGCTCTTGTAGAGTATGTATAGTACAAGTTAAGGGATTTGATTATTTTATAACATCATGTGCTCATAATATATCAGAGGGAATGGAAATACTTACAAATTCTGTTGAAATCCGAAAAGCAAGAAGAGATATTATTGAGCTTATTTTAGATAACCATCCAAAAGATTGCCAAACATGTGAAAGAGACGGAAATTGCGAACTTCAAAATTTAGCGTATACATTAGGGGTAAGGGAAAGATTATTCGAAGGTAAAAGAAAAAGGCATAAGTTAGAAGATAGCTCGGCATCTGTTGTAAGAAACGCTGAGAAATGTATTTTATGTAAAAGATGTGTAAGGGTATGTGCTGAAGTTCAAGGAGTATGTAATTTAGAGCAGCATTATAGAGGGTTTAATACAGTAGTTACCCCTTTTGATGGATCTAAGATGGATGATTCTGTATGTATTCAATGTGGGCAATGTATAAACGTATGTCCAACAGCTGCTTTTGTTGAAAAAAGACATACTGATAAGGTATGGGAAGCTCTAAACGATCCTACTAAACATGTAATAGTGCAAACAGCTCCTTCAATTAGAGCTGCTATGGGTGAAGATTTTGGTTTTGAGGTGGGGACGCCATGCACTGGGAAAATGGTAACAGCTTTAAAGAAACTTGGGTTTGATGCTATTTTTGATACTAGTTTTGGCGCTGATATGACAATTGTAGAAGAGGCTAATGAATTAATTCATAGACTTAAAACTAATGAAAATCTACCACTTTTAACATCATGTTCTCCTGGATGGATAAGTTATATGGAAAAATTTTATCCAGAGCTTATTCCAAATGCATCAACATGTAGATCTCCAATGGGTATGGTATCAGCTCTTAGTAAAACGTATTACGCAAAAAAAATTAACAAAGATCCAAAAGATATCTTTATGGTATCTATCATGCCATGTGTTGCTAAAAAGTTTGAAATACAAAGACCTGAGCATATCATAGATAATATGCCGATTACAGATGCTGTTTTAACAACCAGAGAACTTAATTGGATGATTAAAAGTTATGGTATTGATTTTAAATCTCTAGAAGATTCAGATTTTGATGATCCACTTGGGGAGTCTACAGGTGGGGGAGATATTTTTGGAACAACAGGAGGTGTAATGGAAGCAGCTCTTAGAACAGCTTATGAAGAAATTACTGGTAAAAGCTTAGAAAATGTAGAATTTAAAGAAGTGAGAGCTGTAGAAGGGCTTATAGAAAGAGAAATAGATATTAATGGTAAAAAAATTAATATAGCTGTAGCAAATGGTCTTACTAATGGAAAAAAAATATTAGAAAAAGTATTGAAAAAAGAAAAACAGTATCACTTAATAGAGATAATGGCCTGTCCTGGAGGTTGTATCGGAGGTGGCGGACAACCGTATCCACCTAAAGGATATCATACTTTAGATAAAACTCTTTTTGCTAAAAGAGCACAAGCTCTGTATTCAATAGATCAAAATAAAAAATTTAGAGTATCTCATAAAAACCCATCTATTTTAAAAGTTTATGAAGAATTTTTAAAATATCCAGGAAGTGATATAGCTCATAAAATATTACATACTCACTATCATGCAAGATACCCAAGGGGGGTAAACTAATGAAAAGCAATATTAGTCCAAAAGATGAAATTATAGCAAAAGCTAGAAAAACATTAGATAAAGATATTGTAGCTTTTATAGATGAATGTATGAAAAAAGAGTATCCCAATTCTTATTTAATAGCCATTTTACACAAAGTACAAGAAAAATACAGTTATTTATCAATGGAAAACCTGCAAGCTATTGCTTATTTAATGGACATACCTTCATCTAAAATATCTGGCGTTGCTTCTTTTTATCACTACTTTTCTTTGAAGCCTAAGGGTAAATATGTAATTTCAGTTTGTATGGGTACTGCATGTTTTGTTAAGGGAGCTGAAAAAGTTATAAATAAATTAAAAGAAGAGTTAAACATTGCGCTTGGCGCTACAACTGAAGATAAAATGTTTACTCTTCTTGAGACTAGATGTCTTGGTATGTGCGCTATGGCTCCAGTTTTAAAGATTGGAGACGATATCTATTCAAAAGTAGAGCCAAAGCAGATACCGAAAATATTAAAAAAATATAAATCAAATTAATTGTTAAATAACTCTTTTTTAAGCATTTGAATATTATTTGAAAAATCTTCTAAGGATTCTTCTGTTTTGATAAGAGATATATTTTTAAAATTATCAACAAAATGAGTGAATTTTTTTTCAAATATTTCAAAGTTTTTTAAAAAACTTTTAGAAATTTGTTTAGCATTGTCTTTATTTTCAAAAACACTATCTCTTAGTTCTTCTAAATTATCCATATCGATATTAGAAAAATCATTTATGATATTAATTACTTTTTTTTCAAGTAGATCTAAAAAAGCATCTAAAAGATTTTTTTCTTTATTTAACATATTTATTCTAAATGTTTTATTAAGTTATTTAATCTCTCAAAAATTAAATCTAAATCATCTCTTTTAATAGTTTCAAAATCATTAGATAAATTATTAATTAAAATAAAAAATCTATCCATTTTTCTTTGAAACTCATCATCTTGTAAAATTAGAGATAATCTTTTTAAATTTTTGATTCCACCTTTAAAATCTTTAATTTTTTCAGTAGATAATCTATTTGGGTGTTTTAAAAGATAGTTAAACTCTTCTTTAAAATCTAAGAGACATTTTAAAATATCTCTTTTGTAGTCTGGAATTGAAGGCTCTATTGCCATAATTTACCTCTTTTATTTTATAAATCTTTAATTATTACCTGAATCAAATCTTCAAATTGTTGGAATTGAGAAGGTTTTATACTCTCAAAATTTTCAAGGGCATATTCAAATTGAGATTTGAAATGATTAAAATGCTCTAAAAATTTTCCACCAACTTTTAGAATATGATTATATAGCTCATCAATTGCTTGTTTTAACTGTTCCATTCCAACTTTTGAAACATCGTTTGGATGCATAGCACACCATCTAAATTCTTCTTCTAACTGATATATTTTTGATTTAAGCCATTCATGATCTGTGCTTTTAGGATTGGTTGCCATAAGGTTTCCTTGATTTGTTTTCCTTCCCTGAAGTTAATTTTATATGTAAATTATAGGTCTTGTCAAAAGAAAAATATAAAAAAAATTAAGAGATTTATAGACAGTAATTTGTGGTTATATCTCTTTTGCTTTTTTTAAAGAATATCTTACAAAATATGGGGAAATCAGCTCATTAATCAAAATTTGTCCGATTACGGCATTTACCATAAGCGCACTTAAAAAAGGGATAATAGGAGAAAAGATTATTTCAGCTTCTAATATAAGACCTATTGCAATACCTGCTGATGGAAATAGAGATAGACCAATATATTTTTTTATAGACTTTTTAGAATTAGATAGATATGCACCGTAATAGCTACCACTGTATTTTCCTAAAAATCTAAAGCTTAAAATGATCAGTGTTAAAATTGAGGCTTTAAAAACAAAAGATATATTTAAAAAAGCTCCTGCAATTAAGAAAAACAGACCGAAAATAGGTTCTTCTATTGATTCTATTACATCAAAGGCTTCATTTGCTTTGTCATGAGATATAAAAGTTTGTACAAAAAAACCAAGAACCATATTTGATAAAAGTGGAGAAATATTAAAAGATAACGCAATTCCTCCAGTTAATAAAATAGAACCTAAAACAATTCCGAGTAGCATATCTTTAGGTTTAAAGAACTTAATAATCAATTTGATTAAAAATCCTACTAGTATACCAAGAAACAGAGAAAATAATATAGTTAATAGAGGAGATATAAAAGCGCTTGAAAAAGCAAAACTTTCACCTTTTACTAAATTTTTAGCTATAACTAAAGTAAAAGAATAAAAAATTAAAGCAATTACATCGTCTAAGGAGACGATTCCAAGTAAGACATTACTAAAAGATCCTTTTTTTGCTTTATATTCATGTAATATTGATAAAATAGCAGCTGGGGCTGTTGCAATTGATACAGAACCTAAAATTAAAGAAATAGGTAAAAAAGTTTTTATAAAACCATTATTTGCTTCATTTGTATTAGTGATGAAAGGTAAAAAAATCATAGAAAATATAAAAACAAATAAAAAAGCTCCTATAGCTTGAAATATTGTTATAAATAAAATTGATTTATCATATTTTTTTAAAATTTTTATTTTTAAAGAGCCTCCAATTGAAAAAGCAATAATAGAAAGAGTTATATCTGTTATTATAGCCAAATCATTGTAAATTAATTCCTTAGAAAAAAGATTTAAAACGTAAGGACCAAATAATATACCTGATAATAAATAACCTATTATATGAGGGGATTTAAAATAATTTGCAATCCTCCCAAAAGCTTGTGATATTAAAAATAAGAGTCCTGCGTATGCTAAAAAATTTAAGGTGGTAAAGTTTTTGAAAATAGAAAAAAAATCCATTAACTCCCTTCATTTAAAATTATAACTTCATCAGCTTGTGAGCCTCTTTCAGTCATTTTTTCACTATATTCAACCATTTGGCCTTTATCTATATTTTGATCTAAATTTTTAAGAGAACTTTGATGAAAAAAGATATCTTTTTCATTTTTATCATCTGGAGTAATAAACCCGTAATGTTTTTCTTGATCGAACCATTTAATTGTGCCTTTTGCCATATTAGATCCTTAGGTTAGGTGTTAAAATATATAATACACATAATAATTTTTATTTTATATTGTATCAAATAAAAAATTATTTCCGGTTGTTCTTTTTATGAAATATTTGATCTTGTATAACAATGCCTGTTTTTAGTATTATCTATAGGTTAATCGTATGTTAATTATATGAAATTAAATGATATAAAAAATAAATGCTTTGTAAAGGTTATAAAAATTAATGAATCTAATTTAATTAATATAAGACTTTGTGAATTCGGAATAAATTGTGGATCTATTATCAAAGTTCTAAAAAACCATTTTGGAACTGTAATAATTGAAATCGATAGTTCTAAATTTTTGATAAATCAAAATTTAGCTAAAAATATAGAAGTTATTATATGTTAGAAAATAAGATTAAAGTTGCTTTAGTTGGTAATCCAAACTCTGGAAAAACAACTCTTTTTAATCAAATCACTAATTTCAATCAAAAAACTGGAAATTACTCTGGGGTTACTGTAGAGAAAAAAATAGGAATAAAAAAAATTAATGATGAAAATCTACATATAATAGATTTACCAGGATTATATTCATTTAATCCCGTTAGTGAGGAAGAAACAGTTGCTAGAAACCATATTTTAAATGAAGAAATAGATGTTATTATAAATGTCATAGATGCATCTAATTTAAAAAAATCACTTTTTTTAACAACGCAACTTCTTGAATTAAATTGCAAAGTAATTATAGCGCTCAACATGAGTGATATTGCAAAAAAAACAAATCAAGAAATAGATATTGAAAAATTAAAAAAAATATTAAATGTAGATGTTGTTCCAATAGTAGCTATTAAAAAAAATAATTTTGATACGCTTTTTAAAAAAATTATTGAAAATCACACATCAAAAAAAGAAGTTAATAGAAAGATTATCAATTATTCAGATGACATAGAAAGACATTTAGATGAAATATCTGATATTTTAGAAGATAAATATAAAAAAGATTTAAAAAGATTTTATGCTGTAAAATTATTAGAAAAAGATGAAACAACTTTAAAAGAACTGAATTTAAATTCTAATAAATTTTTAGAGGTGATTTGGAGTAAAATAAATAATAAAAACAATGATCCAATAAATCTTACTCTTACGAAAAAAAGAAATGAATATATTAACTTATTTATTAAAGAGATAATAAATAATAACAAACCAAATAAAAATAAATTTTTAGAAAAATTAGATGATGTTTTAACTAATAAATTTTTAGGACCAATAATTTTTTTATTAGTTATGTATTTGATATTTCAAATAACATTTTCACTATCAGAAATACCTACAAAAATTATTGAAAATAGTTTTTCTATTATAAATAAAAGCATATCAAATATATGGCCTGAAACATTTTATACAAACTTAAGATCTCTTGTTTTAGATGGAATTATATCAGGAGTTGGAAGCGTTATTATGTTTTTACCAAACATAATGCTTCTTTTTTTTAGTATTTCAATTTTAGAAGAAAGTGGTTATATGACAAGAGCTGTTTTTGTTCTAGATAAGTTAATGTATAAAATAGGTCTTAATGGAAAAAGTATTATTCCTTTGATAATTGGATTTGGTTGCAGTGTTCCAGCAATGCTTGCAACAAGAACTTTAGATTCAAAAAAAGATAAAATAATTACTATATTTGCTCTTCCATTAATTTCTTGCAGCGCAAAGCTTGTTGTTTTTTCTATGTTTATTCCAGCTTTTTTTGAAAAAAAATATCAACCCCTTGTTTTATTTTTACTTTATTTGATAGGTATTGTTTTAGCTATTATACTTATAAAGTTTTTAAATATTGCTTTTTTCAAGAAGAAAAAAACTTCTTTCATTATGGAAATGCCAAAACTTTTGATTCCATCAACAAAAGTAGTTTTTATACAAATGTTGGGTAGAGCAAAAGATTATATTAAAAATGCAGGAACTATAATTGTTGCTTTTTCAATAATTATTTGGGCTTTAACATCATTTCCTAAAAATTTAAATAATGAAACTGAAGCTACAACATATATTGAAAAAATTGGAAAGAAATTAGATCCTATTTTTAAACCTCTTGGATTTGATTGGAGGATAAATACATCTTTAATTTCATCTTTTGTTGCAAAAGAGGTGTTTATTGCTCAAATAGGTGTAATTTACTCAACAAATAATGAAACTAAAAACTATGATGATTTACAAAAACAGTTAAAAAATGATTATTCAAATCTTCAAGCTTTTTGTATAATGCTTTTTATATTAGTAAGCTCTCCATGCATAGCAACAATTGCAGCTACAAGAAAAGAGTTAAAATCATATACGCTAGCATTTGTTCAATTTTTTTCACTTACTTTTTTAGCTTATATTTTAACTTTTGTGGTTTACCAAATAGGAACATTGTTGGGGTTTAATTAATGGAATTTTTTATTATAATTTTAATAGTTGGTCTATCTGTTTTTTCAATTATAAAAAAGTTTTATAAAGATTCTAAAATTGAAAATAAATGCTCAAAATGCAACCTTAAAAGCAAACATAAAATTAATTTATGAATTATCAAAAATAATAAATCTTAAACTGATTGTTTTTGAGTTTGTATTTCTTCTAAAGTCTCTTGGTTTTTTATGAATCTATTGTTAGAAGACGGGTGGGTGCTTATGAAATTAAAAACATTTTGTTGAAATGTTGGTTTTTTTGGAGTGATTTTCATAAATACTTCTTGAAGATATAGGGCAGCTTTTGGATTGTATTTACTTTTATCCATTAAATGCATTCCATACTTATCAGCTTCATATTCATGTGATTTACTACCAGCTAAAAAATATAAATTCATAAAAACTTTAGACATTAATTTTTTGATGGATTAATATTTTTTTTAAAAACAGTTGATGATGTTGATTTTACAATAGCCATAAACATATCTTAATAAGTTAATCGCATATAGTATAAAAAAAATCTGTCTTTAAAATGAATTAACAATAATTAGTTTAATTTAAAGATATTATTTATTAAAAAAAATATTTAAGCAGGTGATACTGCAGTTTGAGCAGGGGGTAAATTATTTTTTTTAGTAAATCTATTATATAAAGTATGTGTTGTAAGAGTTGCCAATATTACAAAGAGTGAAGTAACCAAAGTTGAATATATCTCATCTTCATATCTTTTTGTTATTAAAACACTTATTCCATAATGAATTAAAGCGCTAGGCGCTATAGAAGCGGCAGAGCCGTATGTATTAGCATTATCAGGATTTATTTTAGTAATTTTCCTTCCAATAAATTTTGTTGTTAATTGTAAGCCAACAGCAAGAGCTGTTGCTGATAAAATTCTAATAGGAGCATCTATAATACTTGTAAGATCTGTTTCAGGAATTGTTGTAGATTTATTAAATATTACACGAGCTGAGCTTGCTAAAGCTGCAGATGCGCAATAAGCAGCCATGGTAACTGTTCCGCCAGCAATAAAATTGAGTATATATTTTCTGTTAATTTCCATAATTATTTAAGAATAAAATTTTTAATTGTTAAAAGTTGTATTAAGTTACTAT
>SDBT01004242.1_pt1 | contig 24430 bp, 11 predicted proteins | sample 2277101 | NCBI WGS metagenome assembly SDBT01 (sample SAMN10404973, study PRJNA504765) | marine sediment metagenome | isolation source: marine sediment core GS10_PC15, 103 cmbsf | place: Arctic Ocean: Southern Knipovich Ridge | collected 2010 | reverse complement strand
TCTCCCCACGGGGAGAGGGCCTGTCCTCCGTAGCTTTAGCGAAGGAGGGAAAGAGCCTGTCCTGAGCTTGTCGAAGGAGTGAGGGGGAAATGTCTTGGATTTTGATCATTTGAAATTGTTTAGGATTTAGTGCTTCATGCTTAGGATTTTCCTTACTGGTACTTAGAGTTCATTCACTCATTTGCATTTACAACTCTACCCTCTGCACCCAGGGTCAGGGTCGAACCTCATCTATATATTCTTTGCCGATATTCGGACCTCTGTTTTCTTTTTGAGCGGCAGGAAAACATTGCGTTCATTAAAACTGAGCGTAATAATATCTTCCGGGCACTGGTGAGCACACTGCCCGCATCCAATGCATTTCTCACTACCGATGATAGCCTTCTTCTCGACAATAGAGATTGTATCGGCAGGACAGTGTTTTACACATTTTCCGCAGCCGGTACATAACGAATTGTCCATTATTTGAGCGGAGTAGTAACTCTTAAACTGTAATGCCGCTATCCCCCGGTTGTAGGACGCCAGAACTCCGCAGCAGTCCCAGCAGCAGTTACAGATCGCAATTCGAGGGAGTTTCAGGTCATCTTTTTCATAAAATACCGTGTGCATGGCCCCTTTATCCTGCGTTTCCTTGATTACTTCCAGTGCTTCCTCCTTTGAAATTTGGCGGCCAAACCCATATCGAACGATATGCTTAACGATATCACCGATCTGAATACAGGACTCAGCCGGCAAATTAAACCGGCAGGGCTCATTCATAAATTTGCGCCACTGTCGGCAAAAGCAGTGCACGAGTCCAATTAGGTTATCCTCCCCGTATTGCTCGATTATTTCATTGACGCTCTGCGTAGGGTAAACCTTCGACTCTGATAGCTCTATCGCACGATTTACATCGATCTTAGTTTTCTTTCCGGTTTCCCCAGGTGGGTTAATTACGGCAACACTTTGAAAGGGCTTTTGGGTTAGCGGGACCATGATGTTCTGTAAATTCCGCAGGGGAAAAACATTCAGCTTCTTTAAGGCATCAAAGTATACATCAGTTCTTTGGGCAAATTCCTTCTGCTCGGGCGTTTCCCTACCGTCTAAAAGCTGCATCTCCAGCCAACCAACTACGATGGCTTTCAAGACAAAGCGCTCTTCACCCTGCTCGTTGAACTGCAACTGGATGAACCCCTTTTCAATAATCGTTTCAAAGAATTTGCCGAATTGCTCTTCCGGCATATCGGTGAGTGAGGCTGCCTGCTTAAAGGTAAGTAATTCTGTCCCCATTCGCAGAAGGAAATCGGTCTCTTCCGGGGTTACCACCAGATCGAGGCAATCGAGAAGCTGCTGGTTAATGATAATCAGTCTCTCGCTTTGTTTATTCATCAGCCTGGCGAGAGCCTTGAGTTTTTTCTTTCGCTCTGAGGACATTTTCGTTACCGCCATTTTATTAGCTCCTCTTATAAAAGTATTTCTTCGGAGAACATAATCCCGTTAGTTCCGTAGTTATTCATTTTGTTCAATATTCCCATCGCCAAAAAATCAGGTTAAGAAGGAACAATGGGGTAAGCTTTTCATTCCTCATAGTCTTTAGATATGATTTCTTAAAAAATGCAAGGAAAATAGAATCCGTCCTCAATTTCGCCTGGTTACCTCGACCTGTTTTCCCAGCTTGCTCTATCTTATGCTATTTGGCCGGTTTTTTCAATCTTCTGCCGTAATAATATTATTTCGCTCTGGGGGGCTATATAAATTACAAAATGTAAAATGAAAATGCTTGCCCTGCCTGTCCTGAGCTTGTCGAAGGAAGCCTGTCGGAGGATTTAACATTTAATCCAGCGGTCGATTTTCGGGGAAGCTCCGAGGAAAAAATTCTTGACTGCCCCAATATGTTGTGGTAACGTTATACATTGTATACAAAATATGATAGAAAAGCGAAGTATTGTTTCACCCCGCCAAACCTAATAAGGATGAGTAAGCACCCTTAAAAATAAGGTAATTGATGGAAGAGAAATTGAAAGCTAAGCTGAAGATCTTTTTGGGAGTGGTATTTGAGCTCGTCAACAACCTTCCCCAAGAAGAAGATAGGAAAAGGGTAATACTTGACCTTGCAGACAGGCTCGCACCGATGAATATAATTCACCAGTTAAGAGGTGTCCAGGCATATAGTAGAGCTAAAGTTCAACTATGGGATGGAATTGTCGTTGATCATATTACCCTTCAATTTAAGCTTGAAGAGAGCCGAAAGTACGCCTTTAAAGTAATAGACAGTATTTCACCCGGTGAGAGAAGGCAATTGCTGGCGGGGATAAGGGAGGTAGTCTGGGATTTCCACAATCTTGTGAAAACCATGATAGAGCCATTTATTGGGGAAGAAAATGAAGAGGCTCCCCAAAACTGTTTCTGAATCTTTCGCACACTTCTTCAAGGATTGACGCACTTTTTAAAGGCAAGAACTTGAGCATCCCATTGATTCTGGCTTAGATTTGCCTCTAAGCCTCCTCTGCTATGACAATACCTCTTTTGTATTCATCTGCAATATTGGACGCATCGCTATAGTATTATTGTCGGCGTTACCATAAACCCATGGGAGGATCAAATGAAGGGAAAAACTATAATGTGGATCGAGTTGGGGTTAATTGTGCTATTGGCGGGGGCGCTATTAGCGCAATGCATATCATTCAAGAAAACGAGGCCGGTAGTTCGAGAACCGGCCGTGCCCGGAGAATCGACTTTGAGCTACTCCCCACCGCCCCCACCCAAGTTGCAGTGGGATACGGTTAAGCAAATAGCCAAGCTGAGGGAGATGATCACGCCCAAGGTGGAGAAGATTACCGATGACATCTACCTGGCCCGCGGCTTCGCACTCGGCAGCGTGCAGATGGTCATTACCGACGAGGGTCTGGTGATTATAGACACCACTGAAAGTCAAGAGGCAGCTTATAAGATTCTCAAACGATTCCGAAAGATCACCGATAAGCCTGTCCGGTATATCATCTACACCCACGGGCACCTCGACCATGTTCACGGATCGCCGGTGTTCATGGAGAAGGGGACCCAGGTAATCGCCACTAAAGACGCCGTTGAGTTTATGAAGAGGGATTTCGACCTGCTCAAAGAATTTCATACCCGCAGCCGCCTCAACCAGGCCGGGCGAGCGGCGCCGGAATACTCCCGGAAGCTGCCGGTGAAGTCTCCGGTTCGAGGATTCCGCGAGTTGGGTGAATTTGTATGGCCGACGATAACCTTCGACCAGGAGTACTCTTTTGTATTGGGCGGTAAGAAATTCGAGCTGTACCACACGATGGGTGAGACCCCTGACCACCTGATGGTATGGCTGCCGGACGAAAGGACGCTCTTCTGCGGCGATTTCTACTACAAGAGCTTCCCCAATCTTTCCACTCCCATGCTCGAACCCCGACCGGTAAGGGAATGGTATGAGTCGCTTGACCACATGATCGCCATGAAACCTAAATACCTGGTGCCCGCTCATACGTCTGCGCTCATCGGCGAGGAGAAGATTCGCGAGACATTAACCAACTACAGCAAAGCGATCCGCTATGTTTATGAAGAGACCGTCAAGTGTATCAACAAAGGGAAAACAGTTGATGAGGCGGTGCAATTGGTCAAACTGCCGGCTGAATTAGCCGAGCTGGATTATCTCCAGGAGGTCTATGGCCGGGTGGACTGGTCGGTCCGGGGTATTTATGCGGGTTTGGTCGGCTGGTACGACGGGCGAGGGACCGGGCTGAGCCCGCTGCCGCCGCGGATCCGGGCGCGGGAGATTGTCTCACTGACGGGTGGCGCCGACAAGATACTTGCCCGGGCAATCGAGCTGCAAGAGGGCGGCGAACATCAGATTGTCTGCGGGCTGTGCGACATCGTGATTGATGCCAATCCTGACGATAAGCTTGCGCATGTCATTAAAGCTTGTTCTCTGGAGTACCTCGGCTACACCGGAGGGAACCTTAATATGTTCGGTTTCTTCCGTTCCGCCGCTGCCCTCGAACGGAAGGCCGCAGGGATTAAACCATAAACAGAGCGCCACCGCCCTGCCTGCTTCTTTGTCAATATCAAACAGGCTGTTGAAAAACCTCCACTTGCCACTCTGACCCCTTCGCTTTTCGTCATTCTGAGGAAGCGGAGCGACCGAAGAATCTCGCTCAGGACAGGCTCCGCGAAAAGTCTCTACACAAAATGATAGACCCTCAGGATAATATCCTAGAGAGTCCCGTTTCAAATATCTTATACCAAGAATTTGCTTGATATTATTTAGAAGGGGCTTGTAGTAGAGAAATAGAGGTATGATATTAATTTAAGAGGGAACGGGTGGGTTGTAATTGAACCTGAGGTGGCGAAATAGTCAATTCCGGTGATAAAAGAAAAGGCGGCTAAGGAAAAAACTTCAACCGCTTTTTACGACTCTTTAATATCTGTTCTGTGCTTCTTCTTGACTCTTTTGAATATCTCCACTGTGACACCCCTTTCTTAAATTTGGAGTGTCACCCATTTCCCCTTCCCTACAGTCTTATGATCTGATAATCTTTACAATAGCTCTACAATAGTTAGGAGTTCATTTTGAAATACATTTGAGGTAAGTCTTTGTAGACTATACCTTTTTGCTATCTCTTTTCCAATACCTAGATGTTATCCTTATTTGGCATTCTTTCTTCTATTGTTTTCATTAATATCGTATAACCTTCAATACTCACATCAAAGCTAATCTTCTTTTTCGGATCAGAAGTTTTGATTATTCTTTTATTCTCCCTGCTTTTTATACCATAAGCTCTCGGGGTTTCTATAGAGGTTATCTCATCCCATTTTATAAACCTTTCTTTTTCGAAAGGATACTTCGCTGTGATTCCAATGTCATTTGTTACTATGTGAAAAATTATAATATTATACAATATAATAACATTCATAAAAAACATGAATATAGCAGTATATATACCCATGTAAAACAAATTAGGAGTAATTGCATTATATTTGTACCCAATAAATCCTATAAATATGAAAATTGGCCAAAAGAATAGGGTATATTTATAAATTTTCTTAAGTAGCTTAGGATACTTATATTTAGCTTCTTTTAAATCAGGACTTTTTGATTCTATTAGTCCCTTTCTATGGTAAAATAAAACAAAAAAAGTTGCCATAATTAAACCAAAAAATATACTAGTAATCAATGTAGAAACTATACTTCTCGAATTGGGATCTTTCATCATATATGTTAATAAACCATAAGGTATTGAAGCAGTCAGAAAATATGATAAGAATAGGTTAATCTTACTTAATAGATAATAAAAAGGATTTAAATATTCACCGCAATTGGAACACCTCTTTAGACCCTTAGCAACTTTCTCCCCACAATATGGACAAATTAACATATTATTACTCCTTTATCTCTATAATTTGTATATTACTTTGGTATCCACAAATATTTAATAGATATTTATGCCAACATTTTTAATGACAACCACCATCACCAAGAGGATCTGGAGAAAACAGGCCACCCATAAGTGCTCCTGCCAGATTACCTGCCACTCCACCAGCAATTCCCCCTCCCAGTGCACCAGTTAGAGCACCAGTAGCGGCCCCCATGGGAACTCCAAGTAAAAGACCGGCAAAAGAACCAGCAATAGCCCCTTTCCATCCCCCACTTCTACCTCCCTGGATACCACCTGTAATTGCACCACTAACTCCTCCAACAATTGCGCCTCCAGCTGCTCCCGATGGACCTGGAAAAACTATCGCACCTGAAGAATCTGTAAACTTAACCGGATTGTTAATACTATAAGTATAAACATTCTGAACATGAGGACTCATTAAAGCATATTGATAAAATAAGTTACCAATAGAAAAAATAAAATCATTATTTTGATTCTGTCTGATTAACTGGATTGCTGTGATATTCAAGGGATCCTGTGTTAAATACCTCCCGATATTTTTATTATAGTAACGGTACATATTATAGTATAGCCCATTCTCGGTATCGTAATACTGCCCGGGAAATCTGAAGTTATTTACTACCAGACTCCCATCCCCATTCACTATAGCCTCTCCGAAAGCCTTATGTTCTGCTGACCAAACAACTGTGCCTGAGGAATCTACCATCTTCTGAGGTGTTGACAAGTGGTCATTTAAATACCAGTAAGTATCCGTCCCCTCTGTCATAGAGATAGGTTCGTGTGTTTGGGGATTGTAAGTATAGAGCTTAGCGATGTTATATGAATCATCCAATTCAGCAATGATCACATAACCATCCCATAAGTATCGAGTAATGGTGCTATCTACATTCTTCTCAATCCTTCTTCCCATAGGATCATATTTATAGGAGGCAGAGATGGTAGGGGTGTTTATGGTTGATAGTCTATTGTTTATGGAGTAAGAATAATTGGTTGTTCCTGAAGCATCTGTTTTACTGGTAGTATTCCCATTATCATCATAACCGAAGCTAACACCATTATAAGCAGTAAGCATGTTATTTTCGTCATAATTCCAGGTAGGCTTATCAATGCTCGATAGTCGGTTGCCTACCTCATCATAGGAAAAGGTTTCATTCTGAACCGTAGCTGAAGGAATGGTTACACCTGTAAGTTGATAGAGGTTGTTGTAGGTATAATCATATAATACCCCATCTTTAGTTTTCGTATCAATATTGGAGGCGTTGTCGTAAGTATAGCTGAGATCAAGGAGCGGGGCGGCAGTACCACTGGCATAGGACAAAGTCAACAGGTCACCATTGTCGAAATAGGCATAATTGCTACTAATGCCATTCGGGAAGGTCTTGCTATTAAATCGGCCAGTTGGCCGATAATCAAAATTTATAGACCCCCCAGGGCCGGAAAGATGGGTAAGCTGCTCAAGCTTATTATACGAATAGCTGTATTCAAATAAAATATTGCCAGAAGCATCGCCTTCCTTTACTATAAGAGAAGTTCTATTACCGAACTGGTCATAATCATAGTCCATGAACTTGTTTACATAATTAGCAGTTACCGTATCAATGCGGTTTAAATTATCATAGATATTGGTATATATCTGACTTGGGCTCATGGATGAATCATCCACAGTTAAAATGTTCCCATTGTTATCTAAGCCGAATGTAACAGTCTTCGCAGGTATTGTATCTGTGGATGTGTTGTAGTAATCAATTGAGGTTAAAGCATTGTCTACTACTCTATAATTATATTTTATCTTCTGATTCTTAGCATCGATCTTGTAGTCAATCCTTGATTTATTATCATAGGAATACTGGGTAACCTTACTCAAGGGCTTGGTCTCCTTGGTCAATCGGCTCAATAAGTCATACTCATAAGTGGTTTCATTATTCTTCGCATCCTTTACACTGACTAAATTACCCACAGCATCATAACTATATTCGGTTGTTTTACCCAATGCATCTTTTACCGTTTTCAATCTGCCCAGATCATCATAATTGTATTCGGTAGATTTCCCATTAGCATTAGCATCAGTGACCTTGGTTCTATTGCCCAGAGCGTCATAAACATATTCAGTCCAGGCTGTTTTCCCTGGTTCCTTTACGGTCTCCAGCCTGTTCAGAAGGTCATAGGTAAATGTAGTAACCTTGTCCTTAGCATCCGTTACAGTAAGGACATTATCCTCGGAATCATATGTATATTGAGCGACGGTTATATCGCCGGCATCTCCCTTTCTAACAACGCTTTCTACCCTATCGAGAGAATCATGATTATATTTAGTAATATGGCCCGAAGTTCCCGACTTGCCGGTTATGGTCGTTTTATGTCTTGATTTGGATTGATTGTAAAGGATGAGGCACAAAATGATTATTTCGTTTGCAGATTAATGTGGCCAGATGGAATTTTTGGGCAAGCCGGGCGCAATCCTTTATTGATTCTCCAGTTTCTTGCAGGCATCTTGATTTCCCAATTGGCAGGCTTTGGTGAAATCGGCATTAGCTCGGTCATTATTGCCTTTATTTTTCCAAACACGCCCCCGATTGCTGTAAATAAAGTCATATGGTTTTATTTCCAAAGCCTTGGTAAAGTCAGAGATGGCTTGGTCAAGATTACCCTTTTGCTTCCAAACGAGCCCTCGGTTGTTGTAGACCCCGGCATCCCGGGGGTTTATTTCCAGGGCTTTGGTGTAATCGGAGATGGCTTGGTCAAGATCACCCTTTTGCTCCCAGACGCGCCCTCGGTTGTTGTAGAACCGGGCGTCCAGAGGGGTTATTTCCAGGGCCTTAGTGTAATCATCGATAGCTCGGTTATAATCGCCTCTACTTAACCAAGCACTTCCTCGATTGTTGTAAACCACGGCGTCCAGAGGGGTTATTTCCAGGGCCTTGGTGTAATCATCGATAGCTCGGTCATAATTGCCTTTTTTCCCCCAAGTATTCCCCCGACTTCTGTAAGCCTCGGCGTCCCGGGGGTTTATTTCCAGGGCCTTGGTGTAATCATCGATAGCTCGGTCATAATTGCCTTTATATGACCAAAGCCCACCCCGATTTTTGTAAGCCTCGGCGTCCTGGGGGTTTATTTCCAGGGCTTTGGTGTAATTATCGATAACCGATAACGGAGACCCATAATGATTTGACTCCCTTTTCTCTATTATATTTCCGTGAATGTCATAATTTATTTGTACGAATTTGTCTCCTTTGTAATATTTCTTTTTTTTTGGCTGCCCATATTCATAAAACTCTTTATAATATATATATTTACCCTTCAGTAATTTTGAGTCCACCTTAAGGCTTCCATCCGGATAATACACTTTCGCTATTCCTGTAGGGATATTATCCAAATAACTTGATTCTGTTCTTAGCTTTCCACTTTCATAGAAGTCAAAGGCTTTTCCATTCCGTTTACCATTCTTATAAGTGGTTATGTTTTTGATCTTACCACTCTCATAACGTCCAACGGCTCGCCCGTCAGGAATTTGTCCCTCTGAAAATACAATCTCCACACCTTGATGAATTCTTTTAGCAACCCTTTCGCCATTCTTATAGAAAATAGCTTCGTACCTTGGATTGCCCGAATCTTTATCTTTAATGTTAACCTTAACCTCTATTTCTTCGGAATTCTTACAGCCATTAATAAATACTACGCTTTGTAGAACGGAAAAGATGAGTAAAAAAGTATATACTCTCATGGTGGTTTCCCTCCAAAATGACAAACTTAAATAACGAAATATGAGTCCTATTAAAATATTTACATAGGTTGCCCTACACCATTCCAGCATGCATCACAACTATGAGGAGGCCAGCCATAGGAAACACCAGTCTTGGTAACTTCTTCTTTCCCTGGAATCCGCTCGCATTTATATATTGGTGGGATTGATATATATATTGTATCCGTCCTTGTTATTTTACATTTGTCGGGACAGTTGCTTTCGCCTGGCGGGCAACATTCGTATGTTAATATGTATTTAATTCTATCATGATATTTAACGAATTCATTTGCCCAGTATCCTATGCATGTACAACCCGAACTCTCGGTGTATAGAATCTTTGAACAAATCACCAATTTTCCCAAACTCTGCCATTTGGGAGGCTTCGATATTGTAGGCTCCCGTTCCTCTTTTATTAATGTGCAGTCCATTTCTCCCATTCCAGGAATTTTTATTAATCCAGAGGGATCTATATTAATTATTGGATTGTTGTTAGTATAAATGAACAAATTAGAAAAAAGTAAGGTGCCGACCATAGGATCTTCCCTAAGATATCTCCCTGTAATTGGATCATAATATCTGAAGTAGTTATAATGCAGCCCAGTTTCCTGATCATAATACTGTCCTGGGAATCGAAGATTATTCGTTGCTGGAGTACCGTCCCCGTCAGGATCTTCATCCACTGTAGCTTCGCCAAATGCCTTATATTCAGCACTCCAGACAACTGCGCCCGAGGAATCTACCATCTTCTGGGGAGTCATTAAATGATCGTTTAGAAAGTAATAAGTATCACTACCTTCGGTCATAGAAATGGGTTCATTATTTTGAGGATTGTAGGTATATAGCTTGGTAATATTATTTGAGGCATTTAACTCAGCTATTATTACATTACCATCCCATAAATACTGAGTAATTGTGTCATTAACCTCCTTCTTGACTCTTCTTCCTAAAAAGTCATATTTATAGGATGCGGAGATAGTTTCATTGCTATAGGTGACTAGTCTATTCTCAATGTCATAGCCGTAGCTTGCTGTTACTCCTCCTTCTATCTTACTAACAGTATTCCCATTATCATCATAACCGAAGCTTACCCCATTATAGCTATTTAGCTGGTTATTATTATCATATGAGTAGGAGAGCAGAGGGCTACTTGGACCAGAGGTCAGGCGATTGCCTACTGGATCATAGGTAAAGCTCTTGTTCTGGACAGTAGCGGAGGGTATGGTTGCCCCAGTAAGCTGGTAAAGGTCATCGTAACCGTAGTCATATACTACTCCATCTTTGTTCTTCGTGTCAATATTTGAGACGTTGCCATAGGTATAGGAGAGATTCAGGAGTGATGCACCAGTGCTACTGGTATAGGTTAGAGTTTCTAGGTTGCCATTGGCAGAAAAATAATAATTGCTTGTAACATTGTTAGGGAAAGTCTTAGTTTTCATTCTGCCAGTATGCCAACAGTCAAATGTGGTTATGTCGTTTACACTACCGGGGCCGGTAAGGCTGTTGAGTTGGTTGAGCATGTTATAGGAATAGGTATATTCAAATAGAAGAGTTCCGCTTGCATCACCTTCCCTTACTGTAAGAGAGGCTCTGTTGCCGAATTGATCATAGTCATAGTCCATATATTTGTTAACATAATGGGCAGTTACCGTGTCCAAACGCTTTTGGTCGTCATAAGTATAGGTATATATTGCTCCCGGCCCAATACTTGAGTCGAAGACCGTAAGGATGTTAGCATTAGCGTCAAGATCAAGGTCCACGGTACGGTCAGCAGATGTAGAGGTTGAGGTGGCGAAATAGTCAATCCCGGCGAGGGCATCGTCCAGTTCCCGGTAGTGATATTTGATCTTCTGATCCTTGGAATCTATCTCGTAATCCAGTCTCCCCTTGGCATCATAGAAATACTCAGTGGTCTGCCCCAGAGGTTTTGTCTCTTTGGTTAACCGACTCAGCAGATCATACTCATAAGTAGTTTCATTATTTCTTGCATCCTTCACTTTAATTAAATTCCTCACAGCATCATAGGTATATTCGGTTGTTTTATCTAATACATCTTTTACCATTTTTAATCTGCCAAGGTCATCATAATTGTATTGGGTAGATTTTTCATTAGCATCAGTGACCTTGGTTCTATTGCCCAAGGCGTCATAAAAATATTCAGTGTAAGCTGTTTTTCCGGGTTCCTTTACAGTCTTTGGCCTGTTCAGAAGGTCATATGTAAGTGTAGTAGCATTACCATCAGCATCCTTTACGGTTAGGATATTATCCTCAGAATCATAAGTATATTGAGCAATGGTTACATCACCAGCATCCCCCACTTTAACCACGCTTTCTACCCTATCGAGAGAATCATGATTATATTTAGTAATATGAGTAACCCCATCCTTCCCAGCCTCGACCTGGGTGAGAAGCTTGCCTACATAGGTGTAGATAGTCTCCTCTCCCAGGGGATTGGTAACCTTAGTCACCCGGTCGAGTAAATCGTAATCAAATGTGGTGATCTTACCATTCCTATCTGTGATTGTTTTCCTGTTACCTCTATCGTCATAGGTATACTGAATTCCATTGGCATTGGTGAGATAACCATCGGTGTAGATATAGTTTTCAATATCATTGTTTGGCCGGATAATTTTACTCAATTGCCCATTATCATCGTATTCATAAGTGGTAATGCTGTAATCTTCACCGTTATATCCGGTGACCCTCTTCTCTTCATGGATATTCATTGGATAAGCGCCGCCATTTTTATAAAAAGTATACTCGGTCCTGAAATTTTTTTCCGGGTTTAAACTTGAGTAAGTTTGCTCGCTCGCAATCCAACCATGATCATAAGTCCACTCTTTGACAATTTCCTCACCGCTGTCGAGGATTATAGACTCTCTCTCCATATTCCCGTCGGGAAAGTATATATAATCAATAGACACCGTAGGGTTAGTAGCCCAAACGGGGTTCTCAGTTGTTGGACCAATATTTTCCCAGATCCTTTTGCTACGGAGATGAGTTCGAAGATCTCCACCAAAATCCCTGATATATTCAGTTTTGTGTCCATAAGGATCGATAACTACAGTTGGATACCCATCACTGTCGAATTGATATGTGAATTGTGCAGTATGGATAGGAACTCCCAGATTGTTTTTAACGGTTTTGATTACTTTCGTTTCTAAAAGAGGTTTAGTGTATTGTATTTCGGTAACACCACCATCGCTATGGGTTTCATAAACTACTCGCCGAGTACCAAGAGGATGATAAGTGTAGTAATAAGTCCCTTTGCATTCCGGGCAGTTACCGCCGGAGATGCTTGTTATAAGGTGTTTGGAGGGCGAAGCGCCATAACCATAACTGTAAGAGTCACCGATTACAGCCTCAGAGGAATCTTTTAGCGTAACAGATGTAAGGTTACCATTACTATCATGAGCATAATCTACTTTCCTTCCATTACTATCGGTAATGAAATCTATTCTTCCAGTTGAGTCACCATAACTATAATCAACGTATCTTCCAGTTAAAGTTCCAGATGAATCCTTTTCTTCAATCTTTATCAAACGATAATCATAAGAAACTACCACAGGATTTGTTGATATTGCATAAGGAGAAACCCCAATAAGCGGGAGTTTTCCTCTTAAGTCATACTTAAATACTAAACTGTTCCCACTTTGATCCACAATGCTCGATAGCCTGCCCTGTATATCAAAAATAAATTTCTTCCCCTGTTTGAATGTATAGGTAAATATACCACCTTCTTCAGTAAGAGTACCAGAAGCACTTACGGGAGACTGATAAGCACCGCCATTATATTCGAATCTCATCTTTGTGCCGCAAGCACTGCGGATAATAACAGAATTATCAGAATATTGATAGAGTCGCATATTGTAATAAAACGACCAACCGAAACCTAAGGGGCTATCATATTGAGAGGTGCTGCTGTAGGTTCTGTCAATCTTTATAGGGATAAAACCGGGAATGGTCAGATCTGTCTGTTTATGTAATAAAGATCCAGTATAGATATTTATTGAGCTGATGAGGCTCGGTCCTGTGATATCGCCACGGGTATGGGCACAGGGATTGCACTCATCTTCATCACAACAAGGACAACATCCCTGGCAACATTCCTCGCAATCGGGAGGAGGGGGTGGTTCAGGCCCTGGTCCGATCGGTGAGCCAAAACAGTCGGCTGATACATAGGAAGGAAATAGGAAGAAGGAAAGCGAAATCAGAGCAAGAGAAATTCCGATAGTTTTAAATAGTTTTCTTTTCATTGCAATACCTCTCATTGTTTCTTAGATAAAAAGTGGTTTAATTTCTTCGACCTTGCTTTAACAGGGGTCAATACAATTTTACTAAACTCCCATTGGTCAGGCGTTATTCGGTTACGCTGCTCGCCCCGTTAAATATTCTCGATATATATCGAAGGTAATCACATTTAACAACTTATTTATACGGGGCTCGTTTCGTCTTTCCCTTCGACAGGCTCAGGACAGGCGTCATCAGGTTGCGTTTTTTTTAGGCATTATATAAATAATACTTATAGTAGTCATTTCACCCTGCTAATGCAAGGCTAGGACAAGGCAGAACAAATATCAATTCCCCCTCACCCTTGCCCTCTCCCCACAAAAGGGGAGAGGGGATTATGTTTTTCCCCCTCCCCTTAATCCCCTCCCACCAAGGGAGGGGAATATGTAAATATCCTTTTATTCTCCTTATTGATTTTTTTACTTTTTCTTCACCATCACTTTCATGCTGGCGGTGCCAAAGTGGCCCTGGTAACCACGGAGATTGATAGTGATAAAGTGCTCGCCCTCATTTACTCCTACCGGATCCCATATCCAGTTAAACGGAGTATAACCCAATTCATTTTCGTAAACAAAAATCCCATCAATATAGTAAACTACCTCAAATCTCTCGCTAATCGCATGTTTTTTATCTTCTTCAGCCACCTGCATCCTGATTGGGGTAGGGCCGGTAATAATCGGAAGCCCTTCCTTATTCCTTTTCAGCTTATCCGGCAAAATTATCTCTATATTTAGATTTCGGCAACTCTCACGGGGATGAAGCCAATGGTCGAAGATATCACCACGAGCCTTTTTCTTTTTCTGCCTTCTCTCCCTGTCTTTGGGGAAGTCCAGGAATCGTTTGTTATTCTTACCTCCAACAATAATAATACTATTATCGGTGAGAGCATAAGCCCAGATGCCAACTTCAACCTTAGAACTGTCCTTGACATTAATTACATGGGAATCGTCCCAGCCATCCCAATACTCTTTATTCGGTCCACTGAACCGAGGAAGCCAGTCAACCAAAGTGCACAGCAGCGGCCCTCCATCTTTCAAGCCTAAAAATATCCTGACTCTCGACTTTTTGGGGAGGGCATATGAGATAAAGGATTTCTTGTTTTCTCTCTTTATCTCACCTTCGGCATTCTGAAGCTTTCCCCCGGTTAAGTCAGTGAGGTCATAAATAACTTTCTTGCCATTTTCATTAACAGCCTCAATTGTATAGACATAGACCTCATCCGGGACTATTCTGCCTTTGTCGTCTTTTCCATCCCATACTGCCTCATTGTCGCCGGACTTTTTCTTTTGATTTCCATCAAGAACTCTGACCAGGATATCCAGGCTGTCATAAATCTTCAGGGCAACCTTCGCCTCCCGGGAGAGCTGATACCTTATTTTTACTTCCTCCCCTTTTGAAGGGTTAAATTTAACTTTACCAGTAGAAACATTGGTGATGGTGAGCTTTTCAATTTTGGCATGAGCTTCGTTGGGAGAAAGGACTAAGACTCCTAGCAGAATGATTAAATACGATATTATTTTCATCTCAGATTATGCGTAACTATCCGAATTATTGGTATATTCGGGCCGATCCTTCGAGACGAAACCTTCGGTTTCTCCTCAGGACGTCGGCCCCTACATTTATTCTATCCGACTGGGCGGATCGGGTTCAATGAATTGAACCCCTACATTAATGCATGTATTATTTCGGTTCATTTCTATATTCATTTAATTGATCGACACCAGGCCGGGGAGCGGGTGTCGCCCTTGAAATTCGTTAACAGCTTCAAATTCTTTCCTTCTTTGTCCATTACCCAGATCTCAGGGTAGCCGCTGCGATTGGAGATAAAAGCAATCTTCTTACCATCAGGTGACCAGGTAGGTTGAGAATCATATGCTGGATCGTTAGTAAGTCTCTTCAGCTTCTCGCCCTCCAGGTCCATTCTCCAGATTTCGTAATTCCCGGTACGGTTAGAGGAAAAGGCAATGATATTATCTCTTGAGCAGTCCGGTTCAAAATTATATCGGCTGGCAATTGTGAGCTGGTTTAGGTCTTTCCCATTACTATCAACGATCCAGATATCATGCACTTTCCGATTAGCTCCGGATAGAAAGATAATCCTTTCTCCATCGGGAGTCCAGACCGGATCGTGCTGGAAGCCAGCTAAGTCAGTGACTTTCCTTAATCCGGAACCATCAATCTGTGAAGCCCAGAACTTATTGGCATCGGGACTGGTGGCACTAACAGAAAAAATCAGTTCTTTTCCGTTCGGCGATATATCTCCATCAGTCTTACCTATTCCATCCAGTTCAATTGGAATTTCAGTTATCTTTTCTTTCTCCAGATTCAGGAGGAATATTCTACCGAGATTAGTGTTATAAATCAGTTTTCTACCGTCATCCGAGCAGGATAGATTAACTTTGTCAACCGAATCCTTAGTTAACTGCCGGTGATGGGAACCATCAGCATCCATCAGCCATACCTGCCAGAAATCCTCGGTAGACTTAAGATAGGCAATACTTCCCGAAGTGCCTCCTTCAGCTGGAAGCAGCGAAGAGAAAAAGAAAAGCATAAATGTCATAAGAAAGTAATAATGTTTTTGCATAGCCTAAGCCTACTGGCGGATATTGATTACACCCCTACGGTATATACTGGCTCCGGTGTAGGGATTTACAGCATCTATCCTAAAGACATAGGGGCCTTCGGAATCGATTAGGAACCGCTTGCCACTGGTAATTAATTGGCCGGTAGTAAATCCGCAGTCATCAATTATAAAGGATTTTGCCCCATTGGGATCATCAGGATCTATAGCATCCCAGCAGACTTCATGTTCTCCCCCAGATTGCGTACCGCTGAATATAGTGAAGCTGCTGGGTATGTCAGTACCACCGCTCTGAGGGCCGGTAACGGTTATGGTAACATCGGCATCCCGGTCAATAGGGTGAAGGGTATACCTGAACCTGGTGAGTTGCCCATAGCATAAATCAACCATATAGGGATCGGATTTGACTCCGGGGTTATCTAGCCAAGTCATCCCCAAGATTTCTGGTGCACTACCAGTAGTAATTATATAGTTAATTTTCAAAGCTCTTGTAGAATAGATGCTAATCGATCTTGATTCTTTGAGAATATTCCCAGCCTGGTCCATTCCATCCCACATTACTGAATAATAAGTATCCTTATCATGAGGTTTCTGCAGCCATAAATAAGAAAAAGTTGGCCCGGGGCCTGATAAATCAGCTAATCGATATGTTAACCTTTGTGGGATATAGGTAAGCGTATTGTACTCTATATTATAGAAATTGTTTTTATATGGATTAAAATAATAACCACCATTCTTATCAATATTGTAGCCACGCCTACCAGAACAAAGTATATCAGGATTGTATTTATCCGTGCCAATGCCAGAGGTTGAGATGGCCTCTAAGACATAAATGTAGGCATCATCGGGGGCAACTTCGCCGTTGTTATCCCGACCGTTCCATGTCATTGAATGACTGCCAATGCTCACACAAGTCTGAGAAACGCCATACACTAACATTCCGTTCTCTCCAGCCAGCTCCGGATAGATTTTCAAAGTAACTATTCCCGGCTGATTGATGCTAAAAGTTACTGTAGTATCTTCGCCCGTGCAGGGATTACCAACACAAGTATTGATTGAAGAAGGAACTCGTGAAACTTCAGTAATTAGAATATTATCCAAAGTAAGCATCATGGTAGTGGCAGTTGATGAATTGCCAGCATCATCAGTAACTGTTAGAGTGACATTGTATTGCCCATTTTCTATCAGAATATTAGCAGTATTGTCATTAGTTTCCCAGGTAGCGAGATTATTCGAGGGGTAGACGGGGGTATCGTAGATACCTATCCGATACCAGGCACCGGAAGTATTATTGTTCTCAAACTCAACGCTATAAGTGATCGGGCGAGTTACATCAATTGCTCCCATGAATTCATCCACAGCCTCCCCCAATATATCAACAAAATTGGCAATTGTTGTGCCATTTGTTGGCTCAGTAATCGTAGCAACTGGTGGAGAGTTGTCTACGACAACAGTTCCAGCTTCCTGGGCGAGGGTGCCGCCAGTGGCAGGATAGATTGTATAAGTATAATTTCCGTCATCGACAGCGCCCTGGCTATCGGTACCATCCCATACCACCGATACCTCGGTACCGCTCCCGGTAAAAGACCTGATGACCTCCGGAAACATTTCCGGACCGATATCTACCCTCCAATCGAACGGATAGGAAATATTGGCAGTAATTGTAGTGGTATCTTTTATTCCCGGGCTTTCTCCCGGAGAAAAAGGATCAGGAGTGGCAGACAAATCATAGATTTGAAGGACGTAAACCTTTACTTTGTAAACCGAGTCAATGCCGTTGTTTGTCACGGTTAATCTTAAGGTGTAAATGAATTTATTCCGCTGACTTGTATCCCACTTTGCTAATACACCGTTAACTACAGGATCGGAACTAATGTTTGTTATGTCCGTATTCTCCCAGGAAGAAGGGAATTCGCCTTCGCCATATTCCACCTTATAGGAAAAGCCAACTACAGTGCTGGCATCAGCCACCCCGGTAATAGAAATTTTTTCCCCCGAAGGACCCTGAGGAAGAACAGCACCCTGGGTAGGACTAATAATCAATGCTATCGGCGCACCTGTTTCTACATTAACGGTACCGATTGCCGGGGCAGCAGTAGAGCCGCTGATACTCTCGCTTACTATATGATAATAATAGGTTCCATCAGGGACGAGACTATTTGGACCGTCGCTGTCTCCTTCCCAGACCTGGGTAAAAGAAGTCCCGGCACCGGTAGAAATGCCGGTGAAAGCCTTGACAGTACTGCCACCCACACTGCTGCCGGTTATGGTCAGGGTAGAAGTGGCACTGTCCGTATGATCTACATAGAAAAAGGTGGGGCCCCCATCCACCGGATTCCTGGAAATAAAAACTTCTTTTACTTTGAAAGGATAGCTAAATTCAGTCCCGAGCCAGGGATCGCAGCAGATTTTACCGCTAATGGAATTGCCGCCCGAAGGTGCCGGGCCAGTATCAGCTCCCCACCAGTTGAGTCGAGCATCTATTAATTTTATAGGTGTATCATTATAGACTGCCTGCGTGGCGTTTGAATAAATATTATTATTGTGAATAATTGCCTCGGAATTACTTTTAATATAGATACCATAATTATTTGAATAAATATCATTATTATAGATGATTGGCGTAGAATAATTTATAGCGTAGATGCCATAGTCATTTGACTTAATAATATTGTTATGGATGATTGGTATTGTGGCAAAATAAACAACTTTAATACCGTAATTATTTGATTTAATAATATTGTTATCAATTATTGGAGATGAAGATGAGTAGTAGCTGTCGCAGTATATCCCATTATCGGCATTATCAGTTATCAGGTTATTCTCGATTACCGGAGAAGAGTCGTATATATAGATACCATCGAGGGCGCTGTTCCGGATAATGCTGTTCCTGATCGTGGGAGAGGTACTATATAAATAAAGATTCCCGTATGATGTTCCCCCTCCTCCATACTCCACCACGCAGTTGTCCAGGATAGTCTTTTCATCTACCGTATATCTATAAAACCATATCCCGCCCCAGTTGTTTGCCCCACTCCTGGTAAAGGTGATTGTATTGGTCGTTGTGCCTACCGCAACTAAAGCCCCCCTTCCATCCTTTCCTATCTCCAGTCTAGTATTTTGGTCGAATCTTATCTCTACCCCGGGATCAAGGGTCAGGGTAACCGAAGTCAGGGCATCTCCATATACCTTAACATAGCCGACTGATATTACATAGGGCATATCCTCCTGGTCCTGCCATCTGGCAGAGGAGGTTATGGTCTCCCCTAACACATTTATGGGCACCCCTGCCGCCTTATTGTTAATTGTATTAAGATCAAAGTACTCATCTACCACATCAGCCTCTATCTGAACCGGATACTGATCATAGTTATTAAATACATTCCCAGAAATTGTAGGATTGGCAGTAGTGTTGGCTGCACTGAAATAAATGTTATGATCTACGGTATTGTTCTGGATGACCGCAGTAGTAGCCAAATTGAAATATATCCCATAATCTTCAGGAGGAATATTGGTATGAGCCGGTGTATACTTAATTGTGTTGCCCTCAATAGTAGGTGAGGAGTCGTGACAGTAGATACCATGTTTGGCATTATCAATTATCTCATTGTTCTCGATTAACGGAGAAGAGTAGAGAATGTAGATCCCGAAGTCGTTACCATTCCGGATAACGCTGTTCCTGATCGTGGGAGAAGTACTTTGTATAATAAGATTCCGTCCTACGCTATACTCCACCACACAGTGATCCAGGATAGTCTGGTCATCTAACGTATAGGTATAAAAATTTATCCCGTTCCAAAAGTTTGCCCCACTATTGGTGAAAGTGATCGGGTTAGCCGTTGTTCCCTCTGCTATTAGAGCCCCAAACCCATCCTGCGCGGACTGAGTTTGTCCTATCTTAAGTCCAGTATCTGAGTTGAATTGAATTTCAACTCCCGGGTCAATAGTCAGGATTGCAGGAGGATCGAGATAGGCTAGAGAATATACTGATATTGTTCCCGATACAACCTTATAGGGCATCCCGTAGTTTCTAAATATTCCACTCTCGGTAATCTGGTTGCCTAAGACTTCAATAATACTGCCTCCATCAGTTCCACTGAAGCTGTTTCCACTCATTCCGGCAATCGAGTTGGCCGGAAGATGAAGGAAATACTCATTATAGTTGATAAAGGTATTGTTCTTAACCGTAGGCTGACTGTACATATATTTGGCATAGATCCCGTGTTCAATAGTGTTGTTATCAATTATAATATTTTTATTAATTACTGGGGAGTCAAGAAGGTAAATCCCATAGTCCTGATTGCCACTGAAAGTGCAGCTAGTTATTGTAAGCGAGGACTTCTCGTTGTACATCCCCCCACCCTCGTAGACGACCGCCGAGTTGCCAATGAAAGAGCAGTTAAATATCGTAAGCGAGGATTGCTGGTTGTACATCCCCCCGCCCTCGTAGACGACCGAGTTGCCAATGAAAGAGCAGTTAAATATCGTAAGCGAGGATTGTCGGTTGTACATCCCCCCGCCGTATTGGAAGGCTGAATTGCCGCTGAAAGTGCAATTAACGACCGTAAGTTCAATCGCATTGTCGTTGAACATCCCACCGCCGTCGTAGTTAGAGGAAATACTGGCGTTGCCACGCGTAACGATGAAACCGTCCAGTCGGGCGTTCGAATCACCAATAACTACATGGTAGCTTGTATTTTCGCCGTCGAGAATGGTCTCGTTAATGGCCGGGTCGCGATCAGAAAGGTCAGTCTCGGTTCCAGTAAAGCCCCCGTAAATCTCAACGCCATTCGTCATGGTAAGGATAGATACAGTTGAAGCAGGACTATTAGTATATGTTCCCCTGGCTACCCAGATCCAATCGCTACTCGACGCTTTATCCACCGCATCCTGAATAACAGTAAAAGCATTTTCCCACGATCTACCAGTATTGTCGCCCGTGGCGGTTATATCCACATACCAGATAGTCGGCTCAGTTATAGGCACTGTTACCAAATCGCTCCCGATATTGTTGCAGTAATCTATTCCTACAGCGTTGATCTCTATTGAAGGCAGTGTAACACCCATCAAAACCACCGACCAGTTGCCACTGGTATCTACCTCAGACGACTCGCTGTGTCCCTGGTCAGAGGTAACTGTTACCGTGGCAATATCGGTATCCGCAATCCCGCTAACCCATACATCACCGCCAACTAAGGGAATCCCATCCATTGGAGAGGTAATGATCACTACTGCCATAGGGTCAACATCATAAACTTCGATTACTGTAGCTGCCTGGTTACCGCAGGTATCCACCGCCATGAACTGAAGCATAGCATCTACATTGATATTAATTTGTCCGCTATACTCTGTGCTGTCGGTGGTAGGCTCAGTCCCATCAGTGGTATAATAGATCGTACCATCACTCGCACTAAGGCTAACCGTGGTTGTCCCACAGTAGCTCCCACCTGCCGGAGAAGCTGTTAAGTCGGTTGGCGGCTCCGCCTCCGTATCAATATCATAAACCTCTGTCACTGTATCCGCCTGGTTGCCACAGGTATCAACCGACATGAACTTCAGCGTAGTATCCACACTAATATCAATGATATCCTCGGGCCCGGCATAAAACATACTTCCGGTTGTAGGCTCGGTACCATCAAGGGTATAGTATTTCCCCCCATCACTCGCACTAAGGCTAACCATGGTTGGACAGTAACTACCTCCTGCCGGAGAGGCTACTAAGTTGGTTGGCGGTGTAGTATCAATAGAATAAAACTCAGTTACTATATCTGATTCATTACCGCAGATATCCACTGCCATAAACTTCAGAACAGTATCTAAAATAATATTAATTGGCCCGGTATAGACCATACTCCCGGTAGTAGGTCCACTGCCATCAAGGGTGTAGTAGATCGTCCCATCACTTGCAGTAAGGACAACTGTAATTGGAGTAAAACAGTAACTATTTCCTGCCTTAGAAGCCGCTAATCCGGTCGGCGACTCCGTATCTACCGTAAAGCTGACTGGGTCGCTCATAGTAGTGTGTACGCTTCCGCAGGCATCGGTTACCTCAGCTATGAGGGTGTGAAGCCCTTCGCTCAAATCGGTAAATGTCGCAGTAAAGATGCCGCCATCAAAGGAGGCCGTGACTCCATTGACCATAACTGAGATAATACCTGAGCTAGGAGGATGATCGGTTACCGTGCCGGTAACTATTATTGTCTTGGTAGTATGGCAACTTCCATCAGTAGGATTGGTAATATCGATGGCTGGAGGAAAGGTGTCAATAAAAACATGAATCCGGTCATAGCCGGCATCAACATCCACACCAACAGCAGTGGCATCTGCAGTGATAGTCAAGGGGCCCTCGCCAAGATCAGAAAGAGTAACACTAAAGTATCCCTCGCTCATTGCCGCGGTGATACCATTAACCCAGATTATATTTACTTCCTTATTAGGATCAGTATGCCCGTAAACATAAATCCCGGAAACTCCTATTGTGCTGGAGGTAATAAAATTGTCTCGAGGCGGCTCGTCAATCCTGACCCGGGCAGTAGAACCACGCATTATAAATCCCGAAGGGAGCAAAGTATTTGGACCAGCAAAATAAAAAGATAGGGGGTTGCCAGTTATATCCATGCAGGGAGGAAATGCGTAACGTAAATCCAGAGGTTCGGCAATCTCGAAGTCATCTACGAAAAGATCCTTGAGTGCATTCTGGATATTCTCCAAGAAACCATCTTCACCAGAAAGCACCGCCGCCATCGGTATGCCAGCAACCCCATCATAAGTAGAGAAAACCTCGAAGTGGAAATTTGTCCCAATATCTAAACCAGTCAACTTAAGAGTAAAGGTAGTAATGTCGCTGGTAGTACTGTCGATATTAAGTACATTTTCTGCTTCTATTTCCGGCTCAATATAAAAGGCAAAGGGAGTGTTCATCTCTTCACTAAAGATCATAACAATATCCATATTTGGAGTAAAGGGGGTTCCAACAAACATCTCGGGGGTAGGGGATGAAATGGGAACTCCTCCCCAACTAATCACATCTAGTGTTGGTTTGTCGTTATCCGGTACTCTGGTCTTGAAGGAAAAATCAAAGTCCATAGTTGCTCCGGGGCCCTGAGTATAGCGAATCCTATTATGGATTTGTTCGAGTTCGATATTATAGGTTTTGTCTATGGTAAGGGGACCTACTGGGTGGATTTCTAAAGTCGGGGGCTTACCGGGCTCGGTACCAAAAATCCAATCGGTGATAAACGGAATATCGACTTCTAATCCATCCTTAAAAGTGAGTAAGTTACCCATCTGCAGGAGATCGTCTTCATTCTCATTTTCCGGAATAACGTCGGTGCAGCCTCCTACTCCATCTGAATTGACACAGATCGGGTCCCTAAATAGAATGGTAATCGCTTCTAAAGTTCCTATATCTTCGGGATCGAGAATATCAGCATTTATAGGACTACTTTGATCCACTGGCTGAACGCACATTACCGGCAAACTCACTCCACAGGCCATAATTAATGCCATGATAAAGAGGTAAATAACAGTTTTTACTCTGATCCTTGGTTTTCTCTTCATTTTTTTCTCCAAAGATTAGGGTTGTTTAGGTATAAATTGTCCTCTCGTACTTTCCATGAGACTTATTAAAAGGCTTCGATATTATAGATTGCATTTTTAATTGCAGCCTTGACTGTCTTGCTGGTCTCCACCTCCAGACGCTCTTGCAGAGGCTCCAGCGAATCCGGGTCTCTAATCAGCGAGAGGGCCTGGGCTGCGGAAATCCTAACACCATAGCTCCGGTGAGCCAGGGCCTGAAGCAGGGCCGGTGTTGCCTCCTGATCCTTAATTCTCCCCAAGGCAATAGCGACATTAGAGAGCGCAACCTGATCGTAATCCTCCAGGGTATTTATTTTCTCTCCTTTGAAGGGAAAGTATGGGCCTTCGCTTTTTTCACCCTCGTTCCCAGTCAAGATATAAATCAGGGTATCCAGTGCCCGGCTGTCCCGGATGAATCCCAGAGAGTTAATTGAATGATTTATGACCGCTCTTGATTCATCTTTACTGATTGCCTTGATTAAATAAACGGTTGCCCTTTCGCTTCCGATCATTCCCAATGCCTGGGCTGAGCATTCACGAACATAAAAGATGGGATCGTGGAGAAGTGAAACAACTAGGGGCATGGTGGCAACATCATTACGCAAATTACCGAGAATCTTTGCAGCCTCTGCCCTTTTAAATAGGTCTTTATCGGTAAGGAGGGTTATTATTAGATCTATTATCCTGTGAAACTCTTAAGAACCCCGTTGCTCCCCCTTGATTTGTCCGGTAAGCTCTTCTACTCTCAGGGCTAACTGCTCCCGGCGACCTCCATCCCCAATCTCCAAGGAACCAAATACCTCTCCTCGCCCCCTTTTCAATGAGTAGCCACCATCAGACGTATCCGATAGTCGG
>SDBT01004241.1_pt1 | contig 24430 bp, 26 predicted proteins | sample 2277101 | NCBI WGS metagenome assembly SDBT01 (sample SAMN10404973, study PRJNA504765) | marine sediment metagenome | isolation source: marine sediment core GS10_PC15, 103 cmbsf | place: Arctic Ocean: Southern Knipovich Ridge | collected 2010 | reverse complement strand
GATCGCTTTTTTCTGATCCTCCGTTTCTTCATACTCAAAAGTTTTGTCGAATTCAGTCTGCCAGGTCCCGCTTGCACTGAATCCAAATCCTTTGACCGCTTTTCTCTTTGCGTAGAGATGCAGTAGCTCCTTGGCCATGGTTTCAATGGCTTTTTTTGTCTTCTCTTTCGTCCTCTCCCAGTTCAAGCTTCCCAGCTTATTAAGGAGAGGTGAGGCTGTACCTAAACTCGAATATTTCTGGACTAAATTTAAATCCTCCACCGGGACAAAAAGTTTATCATCATCTTTGTAAAGTATTTCGATAAATTCCCGATTCTTTTCATCCAACACTAGTTTTATCAATCCCTTAAAAACGCCGATGCCGTAATCGTTATGGACAATAAAATCTTCCGCTTTCAAGTCACGGAATTGAGAGACAAATGGACGAACCCGAGACCGGCTGATCAATACTTTTTCTTCAGTAAAAATGTCCCGTTCGGAAAAGAGGGTCCATTGCAGCGAGGGATAACTAAAACCTTGTGAAATATTTCCTAAGAGCAGAGAAACGGCTCCATCCATAGAGAGGCTGAAAGGATCGGACGTTTGCCGGCTGGGAATATCATACTGGGCCAGCAGGCTGGCGAGCTTCCGCTGCACTCCATCACTCGAGAAATAAATGGATGTCTGTTCTCCCTTCTCCAGCCCATTTTTAAGATATTTTAGAAAAAAGGGGATTTTGTTTTCAAACCGCGTGATGGATTGAAAGGGAAAGTGAAAGGTCTTTTTCGCAGTTGCGGATGTTAAAACACTAAACCGTAAAGCCTCGTGCTCGATTTTTTTCCAGTGATCCAAAAAATACATTTTATCTGGAGGCAGGACCGGTATGTTCTGCGCTCTGAGTTCCTTGTACTGGTCTTGATAATCCTGCAGAACCTCCTTCCAGTCGCTCTCCACCTCTTCGGTATCGTCCATAATGTACACATGATCATTAAGATAATGCGGGAAAAATCGAAAATGATCCGAGGCCAACAGGGACAAAGAGTAAAAGGGCACGGGCATCTCGCCATTCCTGAGACCCGAAACCAGTTGGCTCAGCTCCGTGTCCTGAAAGTGAAAACTTTCCTTTTTGGCCCTAGTCTCCCAGGAATCTATAAAACTCGAGGAAGAAAGAGGAAATTCATAGAGAGCCGGAATGGTGAGACGATCCATCTTTCTCAAAGACCGCTGCGAAGACTGATCAAATTCACGCAGGGAGGCCACTTTGTCACCGCTAAATTCGATTCGGAAAGGATAATCCTGCCAGGGAGAAAAAACATCCACGATCCCTCCCCGCCATGTGAATTCCCCATGTGAATTGACAACCGATTCACGTGTATATCCGAAGTGTTTTATTTGATCAAGAAGACCATCTCTATCAAAAATATCTCCTTTACTGATTTCAAGGAAAAATTTTTCCATATTTTTATGATACGGGAAAGGCCAAAGAAGGGCCGAGGGTTTCGTTAAAATCAGGTGGGGCGGATCATAGAGCATATCATGAAAAAACCTCATTCGCGTCGAAACAGTATCCAGAGCGGGCGGGATGTGTTCATATGGATTATCCAACAAGGGAGGAAGGCCGCTGGCTTTTAATTCTGATGAAAAAAATGAGAGATAGACCCGGCATTGCTCGGCAAAATTGGAAAGGTTGGAAAACGAAGGTTGGATAAAAACGATCCGTTTTTTTGTCTCAGCTATCAGCATGGCCAGGAAAAAAGGTTTGGCCGAAGGAACAACACCTGTGAGTGTTAATCCATTTTTCCCCTGATGGATGGCCTCAACAAGCTCTTTAAAGGAATCTGTCTCTCGAAAAATATTCAAACTCATGACTTATTATTATACAAAGATAAGATGAAGGAAAACAGACAACTTAAATTAAAGTTAGCATCCCTATTCCTGTGATTTTAAAAATGAGTTCTCCCTGAATTAGAAAGTGAATAGAAATCCCTCTTCGTCATCTACTGCTTGAGATGAAGGCGGGACCCCTCCCTTCATCTCTATCAAGACAGATCGGCTTGAGAAGGTTGCATACCTTTCGTAACACCTGCCGTTGAGTCGGATGGACGTCGAGAAGTGTGTCTCCGCCCGGAAGCTTCAGCGAGGAATGGAGACATACCTCGTAAGGGTTCCGTCCGACTCTAAGATAAATGCAGAAATGGAAATTTTTCCTTATTTAGATGCGCCACCAGTAGGAGAACTTCACAAACACGCTGTAATCCGTCTGTCCGAAACGCCCAAACTCATCTTTAAGAAAGTCATTGTCGACTCCCAGGAAAAACACAGTTCCCGGACGAAGAATCCAACTGAAAAGAAAACTTCCATTTACTCGGCTTTATTCCCAAAATGAGGGCATAGGTGTTGTTGAATCCAAGAAAAGGATCATCAGAATCATAATAGATACTTCCCCCCGTCTCAAAAACAGTCCCGAGAAATTTCTCTTTTTAAGAAAGGAAATATTGACAGATTTACATATACCCGATACTATTAATATGATAATCTCATAAGGAGTTCCTAATGAAAAAATATTCAGTTCCAAGGACCGCCCATTGTTCAGAGGGCTGCCAGAAAAAATCCTGAATAAGATATAAAACTGTTCAGACGTTATTTTTTACAGAAATAATTTCAAGTCCTTTGAAGCCCGTTCATTGTCATTAATCTGAGCGGGCTTTTTACTGTCCGCGTTTTTTTTTCCCGGTAGAAAGTTTGACAATCCGCTCGATAATATCCGAGCTGGAATGATGAAGTAGATACGGAATGATGATGACCTTCCCTCCCGCCTGTTCGACTTCCTTTTTCCCCACAACTTCTTCAGGTTTCCAATCTCCGCCCTTCACCAAAACATCCGGCAAAAGAGAGGTGATGATTTCTCTGGGCGTTTCTTCAGAGAACGAAACAAGGAAATCAATATCCGCGATGGCCTCTAAGACTTCCATTCTTTCCTCAAGAGGAAATATGGGACGAGTCGATCCCTTTATTTCCCTGACACTTGAATCATCATTGACCGCAACAATAAGGATATCCCCCAGTTTTCTTGCCTCATGGAAGAGATGGATGTGTCCGCTGTGCAGGATGTCGAAACATCCATTGGTAAAAACCGCCTTTTTTTGATGATCTTTTAAACTCTTCCGAATAGGAATCAGGCTCTGAATGTCTTGAATTTTCGCCACGGCACTAATCAAGATACCCGAGGTCTTTAAGCTGCTGTTTGATTTTATCCAAATCTTCCGGTACCAATTCTTTATTGACAGGAATAGAAGCCAGGGGGTGACTTTTTTTCCCCCACTGGATCATATTCCAAACTCTCTCGTGAAGATAATAAAAGAGAATTTTGGCGACCACTTCCACACCGATGACACCCAAGGACATAATGAAATCGCCGGATAAGATATATACAATGATTCCTGTAGTCAAGGTGGCAACGATACGCCAGCTGACAGTTTTCATTACAGTCCGGGAATGTGTTTCAACCATTGACCTTTTTCCCGATCTAGTCATTTAGTTCTCCAGTTTAGCTTTTTTTCCAACGTGCTTGACACGGATATTGGATGAGAATTTCCAACTGTGATCCGGAAGGAATATCCCCGTACCCTTTTGATTAGAGGAAACAAGGAACGAATAAAGGTTGCGATGGTAATCGAAAGGATATCCATCCCTTTTATGGACCGCCACATCCAGATAATAGGTCCCGTTAACAAGATTGAGGCGATCGATCTTAAAAGTGACCTGTCCTTTCCCGCTTATAAAAGCCGGCTCCAATTCCTCCAGAATCGTATTGGTCCCATAGCAGCAAATTCCCTGGGAATTGAAAATACCTATTCCAAAGGCAAAATCTTTTATTTCGGAGTAGGCCTCCACTTCCATCTCGATAATCATCCCTTCATTTGGAGAAAAGACATGCTTTTCTATCCCAGCCAAGTTTTTGGTCACAGATTTTTTTATTTCGATTTCTCTCTTTCCCCATCGATTTTCCCTGCGATTCTCATCATATTTATCTACTTGTACAGTTTCTTGCTGCCGTATTCGTTTCTCAAAATCCTCTTCCTGCTTATCAGCCACATCCTGGAGGTAGGCATCCACCACACGATTCGGTTCACCGATAGTCTGGATGACTCCTTCTTTAAGCCAGATCACCTTATCGCAGATTTTTCTGACCGATGCCAGATCATGACTGACAAAGAGGATGGTTTTCTTCCTTCGCCGGAAATCATTGATCCGGTCCAAGCACTTGGGAACAAAGGAGGCATCCCCTACGGACAGCACTTCATCCACGAGAAGGATGTCCGGATTGACATTGATGGCGATCGAAAATCCCAAACGCATATACATTCCCGAAGAATACGTCTTGACAGGAGCTTCTATAAACTCTTCCAGTTCGGCAAACTGTACAATATCATCAAATTTTTCGTTGATTTCTTTTTTTGAAAGCCCCAGCATGATCCCGTTGATGTAGATATTTTCCCGGCCCGTAATCTCCGGGTGGAATCCTGCGCCCAGTTCGATAAGCGCCGACACTTTGCCGTTCACGGTGACGGTTCCTGAAGTCGGTTTCACAATCCCTGTGACAATTTTCAGGAGAGTGCTTTTTCCGGAGCCGTTTTCACCGATGGCGCCAAAAGCCGTCCCCTCCTCAACTTCAAAGCTTACATCTTTTAGGGCCGTTACCAGTTCATCGGGTTTCAATGATTTGAAAAAATCCCTCTTGATCAGGGCACTCTTGAAGGTCTTAAAACGATGGCGGGAGGAATACTTCTGATATATTCGGGTCACATTCCGCACCGTGATGGCCGCCACTTAGACCTCCTCCGGGAAGGAATCGCGAAGCTTGTCAAACACATAATAACCGATAAATAGAAAGACCACTGAGACAAGAAATGTGACGCCCAATTTTTTCCAGCGGATCATCTCGCCAAAGTAAAGACTATTCTGGTATCCCCGCATGATATGAGTCATGGGATTCAAATCCATCCAGAGCTTTAGGATTTCGTGTTTCCCCTCCAGGAGTGTGTCGGTATAAATGATTGGAGTCGCAAAAAACCAGAATGTCAGTAAATTTGTCAGGATATCCTTGATGTCTCTAAAATGTACCGTCAGGGAGGAGACAAGAAAAGAAAACCCAAGCGAATACACAAACTGGATGACAATAACTAGAGGGAGAAACAGTAAATAGAAGGTGTACTCTTTGCCCAGGATGGGAATAAAAATAAGAAGGATGGGAAGCCCTAAAACAAAATGGACGAAATTGCTGATCACAACCACAATAGGCAGAACCTCTACCGGGAACATGACTTTTTTTATCAGATTGCCCTGTACCATCAGCACATTGGCCGATTCTATGGACGACGCGGCAAACCACGTCCAGGGCAGGACACCGCAGAAGAGAAAAAGGGCGTAAAACCAGGGGTTGTTTTCAAAAGCAGGATCTCTTGGCCCTATGATTAAACCAAAGACAATGCTGTAAATGACCATCAGCAGAAAAGGATTAATAAATGACCAAAAGAAACCAAGCACCGTTCCCCTGTACCGGGCTTTGAGTTCACGGCTCACCAGGTTCTGGATGAGAACCCGGTACTTGTAAAGGCCTAAAAGATTATTGTAAAGACGAAGCATGGAGTCTCCCTGAAAATATTTCTTGTGTTTCCGGAGTGTACTGTCCCTCAGTGTTATAGAGAACAAGGTCCGGCTGCTGTTTCCAGCTCTGAGAAAGAAAGTCACACTCAACCAGCAAAAGATTCGGGCTGTCTTCTGAACGCGCATAGACAAGCCGATTGGATTTTATTTTTAAGCCGCTCATATTTACTGCTTCTGTCAAATCGTCCTTTCTCCTTGCGGGAAAGATGAAGTAGGCCCTCCCTCTTTTCTTCAGGAGAACTGAGGTTTTCTGCATTATATCAAAAATCGTACATTTTAACTCGTGCTTCGCGATAGATTTTTCTATTGAAGGGCTCAGGTGACCCTCAAACCTTTTGTGATAAGGAGGATTAGAAAAAACAACATCGTATTTTTTTCCCGGCCGAAACTGAAGCAGGTCCTGCTCAACTATCGTGATCTTTTTTTCAAGCTGGTTAAGTTTGACGTTTTTCCTTGCCAGATCTGCCAGAGAGGCCTGGACTTCGACAGCCGTAATATGCCTAAAGGACTTGATACTCAGAAGGAGAGAGATGATGCCGTTCCCCGTACCCAACTCCAGCAGTTCATCATCTTCGGCCGTTTGAATGAAATCGGCAAGCAGAGGGGCATCCAATGCGAACCTGTATCCTCTGCATTTCTGGAAAACCTGGATGCGTCCGTGATAAAATGCATCGAGGGTTTCATCCTCGGCCTTCATCCGTTTCCTGCTCCTTGTCTTTTAACCGGGTAAAAACTTGAATTCTGTCTGCATGGACCTCCGCATATCCTCCGCTTATTCCGTATGTCTGCTCTTTATCTGAGATCCGAAAAATGATGTCCCCATCTCCTAATGTCACCAAGAGAGGGGAATGTCCGGGAAGTATCCCCAAACAGCCATCCAAACCGGGCAGACCTACTTCCTGTACCTCTTCATCCACGAGGAGTTGACCGGGAGTGATCACTTTAAGTTTCAGAGAATTAGGCACTCCTTCGCTCATTCGGACTTCAACTCCTCGGCCTTGGCAATGACATCCTCAATCCCGCCCATCATATAAAATGCCTGTTCGGGCTTGTCATCATGTTGGCCCTCGATGATCTCCTTAAAACCCTTAACCGTCTCCGCTATGGTCACATACTTGCCTTCGCGCCCTGTAAATTCTTGGGCCACATTAAAAGGCTGGGAAAGGAACCTCTGTATTTTTCTCGCACGGCCAACGATAAGCTTATCCTCTTCGGACAGCTCTTCAATACCTAAAATGGTGATGATGTCCTGCAAATCTTTATATCTTTGTAGGATTTCTTTAACATCACGGGCCGTTTTATAATGTTCGTCTCCAATGATTCGGGGATCCAGAATCCGGGAATAAGAAGTCAAGGGGTCCACAGCCGGATAGATGCCAATTTCTGTCAGGGCTCGGGAAAGGGTTGTGGTCGCATCAAGATGAGCAAAGGTTGTCGCCGGAGCCGGATCTGTAAAATCGTCGGCCGGCACATAAATAGCTTGAACCGAAGTGATGGAGCCCTTTTTCGTCGAAGTGATCCGCTCTTCCAGTTCACCCAGTTCCGTAGCCAAATTAGGCTGATACCCCACAGCAGAGGGCATGCGTCCAAGAAGCGCTGAGACTTCGGAACCGGCCTGTACAAATCTGAAGATATTATCTATAAATAACAAAATATCCTGGTTCATCTCGTCACGAAAATATTCGGCGACCGACAGAGCCGTAAGACCAACCCGGAGTCTCGCTCCCGGAGGCTCGGTCATCTGACCATAGACAAGCGCCGTTTTATTTATAACCCCGGATTCCTTCATCTCCAGCCAGAGATCGTTTCCTTCTCTTGTCCTCTCTCCAATCCCGGCAAAGACTGAATAACCGCCGTGCTGCTGAGCCACATTATTTATCAGCTCCATGATAATGACTGTTTTGCCCACTCCGGCACCGCCAAAGAGACCGATTTTTCCTCCCTTGAGAAAGGGCTGCATCAAATCAATGACCTTAATTCCGGTCTCGAACATTTCAAGCTGAGTGCTCTGCTCTTCCAGAGTCGGAGGGTCGCGGTGAATGGGGTACGTCTTTTCGGCTTTGATGGCTCCCAGATGGTCAACGGGTTCACCAATGACATTCATAACCCGCCCAAGCGTGCATTCTCCCACTGGAACCTGAATAGGCCCATTTAAATCCACCGCTTTCATCCCCCGAGCCAAGCCGTCTGTAGGATGCATGGACACACAGCGCACTTTATTCTCCCCAAGATGCAGTTCGACTTCAACAATCACATCAATATTTTTACGGCCGTCTCTTTTCTCACCCGGCGAACCCGTGTCAAATTCTTCTGTTTCGTTTTCGTTTGTTATCCGGACGGCATTGTAGATTGCCGGAAGGTCGGTATCTTTAAATTCAATGTCGACCACCGGGCCGATAATTTGAATAACCCGGCCGACATTAGCTGTGCGGGTACTTTTATCCATTGTTTTCTGTTGAGTTTTCATTGGACACTCCTTACTCCTATTTCTTCTCCAGAGCTTCAACCGCGGATATAATTTCCAGCAGTTCCTTAGTTATTGAGGCCTGCCTCATTTTATTCAAAACCAATCGCAATTCATCAATGAGTTCTTCAGCATTCCTTGTGGCGTTATCCATGGCCATCATCCTGGCTGCCTGTTCGGCGGCTTGAGACTCATGGAAAAAGTGCTGGACTTGATCCTCGACATAAAGAGAGAGAAACGATTCAAGCAGATGGGGTGACCTGGGTTCCAGATCGGGAGCCATAGGTACGGCTTCTTGAACATCAGGAGGCTCGAGTGGAAGGAGCTTAGTGATAGTCAACTTCGGAGCCAGGATTGACTTGAACTCATTGTAGGCGACATAGACGGCATCTGTTTGGTTCAAGACATACTGACGCATAAGATAAAGAGCTAACTCCTTCAAGTCCTCTTGTGAAAGCTTGTGAATTTGATCCGCATAGGAACGGTCTTTTACGAGGGCTTGTTTTTCAAAAAACGAAACGGCTTTCTTCCCCATTAAAACCAACCGCACCTCAGAAAGAGCTGATTTGTCTTCTAAGAAAGTCAGTGCCCTTGAAAGCAGGTTGGAATTGAAACCTCCACACATTCCTTTATCCGAAGTGATTACGAGGCAGATGATTTTTTTTTCCTCTCTCTTTTTGAGAAGAGGATGCAGCTCTGCTCCTATCCAACGGCTCACGTTGGCCATCAAACCTGAATAATTGTGCCAGAAAGGCCGGCCTTCAAGAACCGTCCTCTGGGCTTTACGGAACTTGGCCGTAGACACAGACTTCATTGCCTGTGTAATCTGCTGAGTGTTTTTAACACTCTTTATCCGTCTCCGAAGGTCGATGATGGCAGGCATATTATTTTTACTCTTTTTTTTCTTCTTTTTCGTCTTCTTTGAACTGCAGATTGAAAGTGGTAAAAGCCTTGCTAATGGCCTGATCCATGTCGTCATCAATGACTTTTTTGTCAATAATTTTTTTCAGCAGATCTTGGTGTTCGTTGTCAAAATATTCAATTAGTTTTTGTTCATATTTTGGAACCTGAGAGACTTCAATCTCATCTAAGAATCCCCGGGTTCCGGCATAAATGACAAGGATTTGTTTTTCGACCGGAAGCGGAACGTACTGGTCCTGCTTGAGAATTTCCGTCAACCGTGCCCCCCTTTCCAATTGAGCCTGACTGGCCCGGTCCAGCTCTGTGCCGAACTGCGCAAAAGTGACAAGTTCGCGGTACTGTGCCAGATCGAGCCGAAGTTTTCCCGCGACCTGTTTCATGGCTTTGATCTGTGCGTTACCTCCGACACGAGATACTGAGATCCCAATATTAATGGCCGGGCGTACTCCTGCATTAAACAGCTCCGGTTCAAGATAGATCTGCCCGTCTGTTATTGAAATTACGTTTGTGGGAATGTATCCTGAAACATCTCCGGCCTGTGTTTCGATAATGGGGAGCGCGGTCAGAGATCCGCCGCCGTGCTTTTCACTGTATTTAGCCGCCCGTTCGAGAAGCCGGGCATGCAAATAAAAGACATCTCCAGGATAGGCTTCTCGGCCTGGAGGTCGGCGAAGAAGAAGGGAAATCTCTCGATAGGCCGCAGCGTGTTTAGAGAGATCATCATAGACAACAAGGGCATGCTGCCCATTGTCCCGGAAATATTCACCGATAGCACAACCACTGTAAGGAGCCAAATACTGAAGAGGAGACGGGTCACTGGCTGAGGCGGAAACCACGATTGTGTAATCCATAGCCCCATAATCCTTGAGGGTCTTAATGCTGTAGGCGACCGTCGAATTCTTCTGACCGATGGCCACATAGATGCAGATAACATCTTTCCCTTTTTGATTGATGATAGTATCAATAGCGATGGCCGTTTTTCCGGTCTGGCGGTCGCCAATGATCAGCTCCCTCTGTCCCCTTCCTATCGGGATCATGGAATCAATGGCTTTGATCCCCGTCTGCAGCGGTTCTTTGACCGGCATGCGGTCCACAACCCCTGGGGCCATTCGTTCTACGACCATATATTTATCACTCTGAATTGGGCCCTTCTCATCAAGGGGCACTCCAAGAGGATTAACCACTCTCCCTATCATAGAAGGTCCGGAAGGCACCTGAATGATCTTATGCGTACGTTTGACAAGGTCTCCCTCTTTTATCAGGTGCGATTCACCCAAAAGAACAGCCCCGACGCTGTCTTCCTCCAGGTTTAGGGCAAGCCCAAACACATCCCGAGGAAATTCCAAAAGTTCGTTATACATAACACGATCGAGACCATAAATTTTAGCGATACCATCTCCTACAGAAGTGACGGTTCCGACCTCTTTGATGTCGATGTCCGACTCAAATCCCTCGATTTGTCGTTGAATAATCTTGCTTATCTCATCAGCCTTTATTTCCATTTTATACTACCCTTCACCCTTCTAAAATTTTTTCCTGGAGCTTCGTCAATGCTCCTCTAAGAGAGGCATCATAGACAATGTTTCCTTGTCTAAGGGAGACTCCCCCAATAAGATCGGTATCAATTTTATATTTTAAAAACACCGGCCTCTTCTCCATCTTCTCCAGCGTATCCGTCAGCACTTTTTTTTGATTCTCTGAAAAAGAAATGACTGAAGAGATTTCAAACGAAGTTATTCCCTGCGATATGTTCCACATATCCGGTAAATCAAGAAGAATATTAGGGAGAAACTCAAGACGGCCGTTTTCAATCAACAGAAGCAAAAATCGTTGGACCTTCGGATGATGGTCTTCATTTTTCAGGATTCCCTCACCTATGGCTTTTTTTCGTGAAGCAGGAAGAACTGATTTGAAGAGGACCCGCTGCAGTTCTTTTTGACAGAAAAGAAATTCCTGGAAATCGAGCAACTGCCTTGATATCACTCCAAATTCATCTTCATTAGAGATGGAATTGATCAGGCCTCGCGCGTATCGTTTAACGAGTGTTTTATTTATCATGAAAATCCTCAAGTTTTTCGATAGACGAATCGATGAGGAGAGACTGTCTCTCCGGAGTCATTTTTGCTTTGATATTTGTTTTTGCAAGCTCGGTAGCTAATTCGGCTGTTTGTGCTCTTAATTCACGAACTTTTGTTTGGTAAAACATCTCGATCTCTTGGCGAGCAAAATCCTTGATCCTCCCGGCCTCTTTCTCCGCCATTTGGAGAATAGATTCCTTCCTTTTTTTTCCCTCTTCTACGGCGCCCTCCCTGATTATCTTGAGTTCTTCTTTCAACTTTTGAAGGCGATCCAAAGCGTGTTTATATTTTTTTCCGGTCTCCTCCCTCTCCTTCTTTGCTTCTTTTATGGCCGTGTCAATCTCCTGTCCCCGGCGTTCAAGAAAACTCTTAAAAGGCTTGCGGAGAAGAAAACCCAATCCTCCGAACAGAACCAAAAAATTCAACACTTTCCCCAGATAGCCAACAAGGGAAGAGGCTTGTGATTCTTCGGCCGGTGAAAGGAAAAGGAAAAAAGGAAGGATGAGCAATATGATGAGAACTTTGTTCTGCTTGTTCATCAGTGCAGCAGCCTTTTTTCGATATTTTTAGCGAAGGTCTCGCTTTTTGTTTCCATTTCCTTGAAAAGGATCTTCATCTGTTCTTCCAGGTCTGCTTTGCCTTTCTCCACCATTTTCTTTGATTCCATGGAGACATCGGCGATCAGCTTCTCTCTTTTTTCCTGTGCATCCTTCTCCAGTGTATTTCGGGAAGCCACGGCATCCATGCGGGTCTTTTTAATCTGTTCTTCGATCTCGGAAAGTGCGTGCTCATAGTCTTCCTGGGATTTGGCCGCCGCCATTTTATTTTGATTGATGAGAGCGGCTCTTTCAGCCCTCACTTTCTGCAGAGGATTGAAAAAAATTTTTTTGAGCACAAAAAGCAGAAGCCAAACCATGGAAAAGATGACAACTGAACTGATATCAATATCAAGCATTGTTTTTGTAGAAATAGTCTAATAAATTAGCCAAAAATTTAACATTTTTAAATACAAAAAGCAAGCCCTTGATCCATAATGAAAGCATTTTCATTCCCCATTGTCAAAGCCCATCCGGAAACAATTTTTTCACTTCACCCACCAGAAAAAGTGAGCCGGCAACAACAATAGTTTTTTGTTTGTCTGCTTCTCGGACAGCCCTCCGGACAGCCTTGAAAACATCAGATTCGAGGACCATCTTATTCCGGTACTTTTCAGTTTTCTTTTGGATCTCCTCTGGAACGGCGGCACGAAAATAAGGGAATCGTGTCAAGATCACTTTTTCGGCAAGAGGGAAAAGCACGTCAGCGATTCTTTCGATTTTTTTATTCTTCATCAGCGCGAATACAAGAATGACCGGAGTGGAGATGAAATCCCGGATGTAGGCTTTTAAGGCCCGGGCCCCCTCTTCATTGTGGGCCCCGTCAAGAAGAACAAGAGGACTCTCTGAAAAAAGTTCCAGACGCCCATCCCACCTGGCTGTCTCGACTCCGCGGAGGATGCGGCTACGGATGAGGTTCTTCCAATGACGACTGAGGTGTTCTGCGGCCACTATGGCGATGGCCGCGTTCTTTCCCTGATGATCTCCCAATAGACTCGGAGAAAAAGAGTACGCTCCCTTTGATGTACGCAGATGGAATTCCCTGCGTGGTCTCCCTTTATGCACCCTGAAACTGTCCTTTTTATCAAAGACATTAGTGAATGGAGCTCCAAGTTCTTCAGCCCTCTTCCGGAGAACGGCCAAAGCTTCAGGATCTTCAGCACCACAGACAACGGGCACATTCGGCCTCATAATCCCGGATTTCTCAAAGGCGATCTGACCGGATGTTTCTCCGAGAGTTTCTTGATGCTCGGGAGAAATGGTGCAAATCACCGACACGAGAGGCCTCACGACATTTGTGGCATCAAACCTCCCCCCCATACCCACTTCAAGCACGGCGATATCCACCTTTTCTCTTTTAAAGCTCAAAAATGCCAGGAGGCTCAATATTTCAAAATATGTGGGATGGTAGGGAAGTTTTTTGGCATGAATGAGGGCTTCGATTTTATCTTTGAGAAACGTCAATCTAAGGCTGAAGGCCTTTTTGGAAATGAGGGTTTCCCCAATACGGATCCGCTCCCGCACACTCACCAGGTGAGGGGAAGTGAAGAGACCCACACGAAAACCGTGCAAGGACAATATTCGTGTGATCATGGCACACACGGAGCCTTTTCCATTTGTCCCGGCCACAAGGATTGAGGGATAGTCAAAATGGGGACGATGAAGCGATTCAAGGACGGTCCTGACATTGTCCAGACCGAATTTCATCCCGAGTTTCTGGACTTCTTCCAGATATTGCAAACACTGTGGAAAATTCATTGAGGACGGTTCATGAAAAGGCGGAGGACTCGAGCAAGGTAGGTTTGAAGGTTACGCCTTTCGACAATGTCGTCCAACATGCCATGTTTAAGAAGAAATTCAGATCGCTGGAATCCTTTGGGAAGCTTTTCTTTAATAGTCTGTTCGATGACTCTCGGTCCTGCAAAACCAATGAGGGCTTTTGGTTCGGCAATATTGATATCACCCAGCATCGCAAAGCTGGCGGTAACTCCACCTGTTGTGGGGTCCGTAAGCAGAGAGATAAAGGGAACCCCCGCCTCTTCAAGCCGGGCAATGGCCGCACTTGTTTTCATAAGCTGCATGAGAGAGAAAGTTCCCTCCTGCATCCGCGCTCCGCCTGAACAGGACACTACGATGACCGGCATTTTTTCTGAAAGGCCTTTTTCCAGAGCTCGTGTTATTTTCTCACCGACAACCGATCCCATGCTGCCGCCCATGAAGGCAAAATTCATACTGCAGACAATAGCTTGAATCCCTCCAATGGTTCCGACTGCATTCAACACAGCATTAAGATGACCCGTCTTTTTCTGGTTTTCACTCAAGCGGTCGGAGTATTTTTTTGAATCGACAAACCCAAGAGGATCCATCGAGTAGATATTTTTATCAAAAAGCTCATATTGTCCATTATCAAAAAGCATCCGCAGCCGGTCCTCTGCTGAAATCCTGAAGTGAAAGTGGCATTCCGGACAAATAAACGAATTATCCAGAATATCCTGTTTGTAAAGAATGCGCTGGCAGTGATTGCATCGAGTCCACAGATTCTCCATAATTGTCCTTTATTTTTCGGCTTTTTCAGGGAGACTGTCAGCCAGGTCAGAAAGTGTTTTTATAATGTCCTCGGGGCTCGGCAACTCCTCCTCAATGAGCACTTCGTCACGAATGATGTTCAAGACTGAATTCAATAATTTTTCATCATCATAAGGTTTTTCAAAATAATCTACAACTCCAAGAGTCTTTATGGCTTCATTCCTGTTCTGAGAGCCTTTGTAGAGAGCGGTGACAATAATAATCGGGATTTCACTCTCTGACTCTTCACGTATTTTTTTTACGAGTTCGAATCCATGCAGTTTGGGAAGCATCGGTTCGAGGAGGACGAGATCCGGTCTTTCCTTAAAAAACTTTTCGTAGGCCATTTGGCCGTCGGAAGCCGTAATAATTTGGAAATTATAGGGCTGGAAAATAGTCTTCAAAGCTTCAATACTGTTTTTTTCGTAATCGACGATAAGTATCTTTTTTTCTGCCATGGATTCTGCTATCGATTCTAAAAGAAGCAGGCATTCTTGTCAACGCACTCAAAAATCATCATCTTCTGCATGAGATGAAGGCGGGACCCCTCCGCGGCGCACCTCCGTCCTCGCTCCGATCGCTGCGCGCAGAGATACGCCGCTTCGCCCTCCCTTCATCTCCTTCAAGACAAATCAAACTAAGGAGGGACGCATCATTTATATAGCACCTTTAGCAGAGTCGGATGGACGTCGAGAAGTGTGTCTCCGCCCGGAAGCTTCAGCGAGGAATGGAGACATACCTCGTAAGGGTTCCGTCCGACTCTAAAATAAATCAAGGATATGGAAATGCCTACATCAGAATTGTTCTATTTACCATTTTGAGTCGATTTGATATATTAACCAGGATGAATACACAAGCTCCCTTAGGCCTCTCTTTAATTATCCCGGTTTTAAACGAAGCGGAAAACTTGCCAATCCTCCATGCCGAAATCTCCGAATCCTGCAGCAAACTTGGAAAAACATATGAAATCATCTTTATTGACGATGGAAGTCTGGACAATTCTTTTTTTGCCTTAAAAAAAATCCAAAGAAAAGATCCCTTCGTTAAGCTTATTAAATTGAGAAGAAATTTCGGCCAGACCGCTGCCCTCTCGGCCGGATTTGATCAGGCGCAAGGCGAGATCGTCATCACTCTGGATGCAGATCTCCAGAATGATCCCAATGATATCCGGCGGTTGATCGAAAAAATTCATGAGGGTTATGACATCGTCAGCGGCTGGAGAAAAAAGAGGAAGGACAAATTTTTTTCCCGCCGTCTCCCGTCTATGATTGCCAACAGGCTCATTTCTCAAATCACTAAAGTTAAACTCCACGATTATGGATGCACACTCAAAGCTTTCCGTAAGGAAATCATAAAAAACATCAAGCTCTATGGAGAACTCCATCGTTTTATCCCGGCCATCGCCAGCCAAATGGGTGTTTCCATAGCGGAGATCGAAGTGAATCACAGAGCGCGACAGTTCGGGAAATCCAATTACTCCATCTTCCGTTTTCCCCGTGTGATCCTTGATCTTCTCACCGTCAAATTCTTGCTCAGTTATTCCACGCGTCCACTCCAGGTTTTCGGGTTTTTCGGCCTGATCAGCGGTGTGGGGGGAGGTGTGATCGGTCTTATAATGTCTTACCAGCGGCTCGTCCTCAAACAGCCAATTGCCGGCAGGCCTCTCTTGCTGCTGGCGGTCCTGCTTATTGTCATTGGGATTCAATTTATCACCCTTGGACTTCTGGCTGAAATCATGGTCCGTGCCTACCATGAATCTTCAGATAAGAGCACGTACTACATCCAGGAGATTATCGAATCTGATTCCGAAAAGAACTGAATCATTCTTTAGCCAATGAATATTCTCATGCTGGCCCCTGAACCCTTTTTTCAACCCCGTGGTACTCCGATCAGTATCTACTTCCGAATAAGAGCTCTCTCTGATCTTGGACACAACATTGACCTCATCACCTATCATCTCGGTGAAGACAAAAAAATAAAAAACCTGAAAATCCTGCGTATTCCCGATCTTTTTTTTATAAAAAAAATCAAAATTGGGCCGTCATGGGTTAAAATTCCTCTTGATTTTCTGCTTCTTCTAAAAACCATGTTTCAGTTGACCATCAAATCCTATGATTTGATTTTTTCTCATGAAGAAGCCGGCTTCTTTGGAGCGGCACTCGCAAAAATCTGGAGAATTCCGCATGTTTACGACATGCATTCAAGCCTGCCCCAACAGCTGGACAATTTCGAGTTCACCAGATCCCGCCTTATTAAGGATCTTTTTCTCCGGATAGAAAAATTTATCCTTAAACATTCACAGGCGATCATCGTTATCTGCCCCGACCTTTCGCAAACGGTACGGAAGATCGGATTCGGACACAAAGCGATCCTTCTGCAAAATTTTATCGACTTTGATGACCTGGAGAGTTTGCCAAGGGAGACCGCTCCCAGCCGAAAGGACATCGCTCCTCGAGGAGAAAAAATTGTGCTCTACACAGGAAATTTCCAGCCCTATCAGGGAATCCCTCTTCTTCTCGAAGCCGCCGCCCGGCTGGATCAAGAGGATGTCATCTTTCTGCTTGTGGGAGACAGCAAATCCGCCGTTGCCCGTATGACACAAAAAACAAAAGAATTGAATATCGCTAAAAAAATAAAATTTACCGGTCAGGTTCCTCCATCCCGGATCCCCGGATATATATCATTGGCCGACGTCCTTGTTTCACCTCGAATGTCAGGGACAAACACTCCTCTTAAAATCTATTCCTTTCTCAAATCGGGAAAGCCCATAGTGGCCACAAATCTTTGGACGCATACTCAGATCCTTGACGAAAACATCTCTATCCTTGTCGAACCCGACGCAGACAGCTTTGCAAAAGGAATGGCCTATGCGCTGAATGACCCGGAAGCCAAAAAACGTGCAGAAACGGCAAGCCGTCTGGCCGAAGCCGAATACATTTATCCCAAATATCTGGAAATAATGACAACCATACTCAAAAAGGCCGGAACAAGTATTAAAAATTTTAAAGAGCTTTAAATCATGCGTGCATTCATCACCGGAGCCTCAGGTTTTGTAGGCACCCATCTTGTTGATAAACTTCTCAAAAACAATTGGTCGGTCCGCATTCTGATCCATAAAAATAACATAAGTGAATCCAAGAATTGTGAAGTCATCCTTGGAGATATCAACGATAAAAATATGTTGGAGGAGGCTTTGAGTGAAGTGGATGTACTCTTCCATCTCGCCGCAGCACTGGGAGGATCTCTCATCGATAAAAAAGAATTCTTCCGCATTAATGCCGCCGGCACCAAGAATGTCCTCGATGCCGCTTTTAAGGCGGGAGTCAAGAAAGCCGTTCATTTTAGCTCCGCAGGTGTTTTAGGCGCAGTCCGGAATAACGAAGCGGCAGATGAAGACTATCCCGCAGATCCCATCAGTCCCTACGACCAATCCAAGCTAGAGGGAGAAAAAATCGCCTTAAATCGTGCCAAAAAAGGGAAGCATGCGTTAGTTATCAGGCCCGGTTGGGTATATGGGCCTGGAGACCGGCGAACATTCAAACTGATAAGAGCTATCGCACGGAAAAAATTTATCCTTGTGACACGAGGGCAGGCACACCAGACTCCTGTTTTCATCGATGATCTTCTCCAAGGAGTGCTGCAATGTGTGGAACAGGGAAGATCTGGAGAAATCTACAACATAGCTGGCAATGAAGTCCTGACAGTCAGGCAGATCGTGGAAAATATTGCCGCGGCCACAAACAGCTCAATCCCCAAGCTGACTCTTCCTCTTTTTCCCGCCAAAGTCGCCGCCTGGAAGCTTGAAAAAACATTCCGGCTCTTTAAAAAAGAAGCGCCCCTCACCGCAGGCAAACTGGCCTTTTTCATCCATCCCAAACCCCTCTCCATTCAAAAAGCCGCCCGTGAACTGGGTTTTGTTCCTCAGACACTTTTCCAGGACGGCATAGCCCAAACTGTAAATTGGTATAGAGAGCAGGGGTGGCTTTGATGGGCCCGCTCTTGTGTAAACAATCTCTCTCAGTTTTAGAACAATGAAAGAAAATTGATAAAAACATATTACAATCAAGGGAAAAAGATTAAATATCAGAAATATCAATGCCTTGCTTGAGTCTTCCGTAAATCATATAATATCAGCCCTGAAGAATAGAATCATGAATAAAGATAAAGTCAGCCGATTTTATGATGTGGTGTGGACAGAATACATTCCTGAATATGAAGCCACGGAAAAACACTGGGAAATTTTTTTTTCGGAGGAAGAAGTTCGAGGAAAATCAGTACTGGATGCGGGATGCGGGACAGGAATTTTTAGCATCATTTTTGCCAACAAAAACGCCGGCCGTGTAACAGGAATCGATATCAGCGTAGGAAGCCTGCAAACAGCTTTAAGTTTGAAAGAAAAATTTGAGCTTCAAAATACCCATTTCCAAAAAGAAGACATGCACAACCTTCCATTCGCCGATGAACATTTCGACATTGTGTGGGCCTGGGGAACCGTCCATCACACCACCGATCCATTTAAAGCCATAGATGAACTGATACGTGTCTTAAAAAAAGGAGGTTCGATCCTCTTAGCTGTCTACACGAGAACAAAACTGACATTCATCCATGAATTCATCCGGAAAATCCTCGTGCGGACACCCCAAAAAACCTGGATCACTCTTTCAAAAATAATGGCCTTTTTTCTGACTCCTGTCGTTTTTATTTTTAAAAAACGAGAAAAATCCCGTAAAGGTGAAAAACTGGAAGAATTGATACTGGACTGGTATTTTGTTCCTATAAGATATTACTATAAACCCGAAGAAATAAAATCCTACCTGGAGAAAAAAAGATTTACAATCGAAAATTATCTTCCTGCATCCGGTCGTTTCAACAGCACCTCCAATTTTATTTTCAAGGCTCGAAAATCAATACAGGTAAAATGATTCCTGTCAACCAACCTCTTCTTGCAAAAAATACACATAAGTATGTTTCACAATGTATTGAGACGGGTTGGATCTCCTCCGCAGGAGAGTTTATCCAGAGATTCGAACACGATTTCAGCCATTTTTTGAATGTCAAACATGCTATAACAACCACAAGCGGAACGACGGCTCTGCATCTCGCCCTGATAAGTACGGGGATTGGACCGCACGATGCCGTTTTTGTCCCTGATTTGACGATGATTGCCGTTCCCTATGCCGTGCTTTACACAGGGGCTTCTCCCATCCCTGTTGACGTTGACCCCGAAACATACAATATTGACCCCCGGAAAATCCGAGAATTCATCACGGGTCACTGCCGCTACGATCCAAAAAACAAGTCGCTTATTGACGAACATACACATAAAACCATAAGGGCCATTCTCCCTGTGCACCTCTACGGTCACCCCTGTGAGATGGATTCCATCAAAGCCATTGCCGATGAGTACGGTCTTCTTGTTATAGAAGATGCTGCGGAAGCACATGGCGCGATGGTTTTCGAGGAAGGCAACAAGGAAAAGGGAATGTACACTGGAGCCATTGGAGACGTGGGATGTTTCAGCTTTTATGCGAACAAAATCATCACTACGGGAGAAGGAGGAATGGTTGTCACCAACAGTGATGAAACGGCCGCAAAAGCCCGGCTTTACAAAGATCTGGCACACTCTCCGGAAAGAAGATTTCTCCATACCGATCTCGCCTTCAATTATAGGATGACCAACCTTCAGGCCGCAGTGGGAACCGCGCAAATGGAGGACATAGATAATTTATCTCCATCAAACGCTCTATGGCACAGGCCTACTCTTCGTCACTTCAAAATGTTCAAGGCTTGACACTCCCTACGGAAAAAGAGTGGGCCCGTTGTGTCTATTGGATGTACACGATCCTCGTCCAAGAGAATTTTGGGATCTCCAGGGATCAAGTCATGAGCCTATTGAAAGAGAAGGGCATTGATACCCGTTCTTTTTTTGTTCCCGTTCACAAACAGCCGGTTTTCCAAAAATTTCAGAAAACTAGACAACATTCGTTCCCCGAATCCACGCAGCTCTCCGAAAAAGGCCTCTATCTCCCTTCCGGATTAGCCCTGACTTCCGCACAGATTCAAGAAGTCTGTCAAGCCATCCAAGATATTCAAAAGAACCTTTGAACCTCGAGAGACTCATATGGGACTCTTTCGGAGAGGATACCCCAATCCAACGCCTAAAAAAAAGAAAAATCTCGCTGTTCTCATATGATAGATTAGGATTTGCAAAAAAACCACTCACCCATTGGGTGAAAAAAAAAGTGAGGCAAACCAATTTTAAATGGTTCTCTTCCATTTTGTATGGGCAATAACTGAAATTGCCTTGCTTTTATTCAGATTATTAACGCCATTCCCTCACCTCTCTCATCTGCAGTTTCGGAACTCCTCTTGTTTAATCTATTCATTTCATAGATATTTTCAAGAAGACAAGCAAACCCGCTTTGACTCAAGGCTGGTGTGCATAATACAGCAATAGGGGATGCCTTTGAGATGAATCCCTCTTTAGTAACCAGATATTCGAAGAAGATAATACAGGAAGGAATATCTTCGTGGCTAGGGATGGACGTGGCAGACCGAGCAAGGTAACAGAAGAAATAGGAATATTTGTAAGGAAGCAATATGAGCAACTTCGCAAGAAGGGCAAGAGGAGTTTTCGTCCTAATATAGAACAAAAAGTTAAGGAAAAACTTGGGATTGAAATCAGCCAAGAGTTGATCAGGCAAATAACTATTCCTCTGCGGGAAGAGCAGAATCTGTCCCGAAAACCAAAGGAAACTCTGAGGGAACTATTACCTCTTTTATCCGCGAGAGCATTACCGGCCAAAATCAATACTGGGGCTAACGGGATAGTGCTTCTGAGAAAATTAGAGGTAGGTTTTTATAGTCGTTATGCTGGGGAGTTATTGCTGAATGTTTATTTGGCGAGATTGACCGAGGGAGTTCTAGAGGGATACAAAGAACAACAGACAACTTATGACATAAGGACATTTATGATAATGATAATCCCGATGGTCCAATTTGATATAGTAAATTATAGAAAGGGTAAAAAGAATCTCTCTCCGGGAATTTGGGCTGCTCTGGGAGTTGGTTCTTCCCTTAGTTTAAAGACGATAAGGAGAAAATTGATCCAGGCTGTCGAACAGATTGCTTAGTTCGATACGCACCTAGAGGCTTACTACATGGTTTGGATAAAGGGGGATAAAACAGCTACGGCTTCCCCCTCCTCAAATTATCCAGTAGGAACCCTTAATGGCAGCCGCGGAGAGAAAGGATTATTTTTGAGGGACTCCATGGCTGTTTTTTACTGATTCGAGGGCAGGGTTAGTCTTAACCTTGATGGTTTTGAGATTTCGGTTTTTATTTTCTCTATTCCAACCGTTGTCCTAATCGTTATAACTGTGATAAGCTTCTTTTTAGGAATGAGTAGGTGCAAATTATGGAAAATGGTCAAGAATTTATAGTGACCAGCAAAAAAATATTCCAAAAAGTGGTTCCTGTTTTGTTTGCCGCAATAATCATTTTGGTATTCCTGCCTGTTCAAGAAATTTTGAATGCTTACGACCTCAAACCCGATTCAAGAAATCTGGCCATCGACTGGATAGAATCAAACGCACCTTTTGATTCGAAAATATTTGTTCCAGAAGAGCTGGGTTTAGACACGAGAAAACTAGAAAATCCCTATGAAATAAGACATTTTGATGGATTGAAATCAAAAGCTATCTCCCAAGAATTTCTCCCTGGCTCTTATGTACTCATTCCCTATTATGGATATGATGACAGACATCTAGAAGCACGTGAAATATTTGACAAGCTAAACAAATCGCTTAAATATTTTAACAGAATTGTTCTTTTTGGCAAAAGGCCGGTATTGGTCAATTATCCTGCTCCATCACCAATGGGCGATCCCAGATTTTATATCGTAAAAATCCAATAAGATAACTCACTCATGAAATGAAACCACATATCATAATTCTAGGGGCAGGTATATCCGGGTTGAGTCTGGCCTGGAGGCTGAGCAGCCAGGGAGTTCATGTCTCAGTCCTTGAATCGAGTAAGACTATAGGTGGCCTGGCAGGAACACAACGTGAGAGCGGCTACTGCATGGATATCGGTCCCCATTCCCTTTTTTCGGAAGATACAGAGCTTCTTAATACCATTCTAAAACTTTTTGATGATACATTAATAGCCAAACCGCGAAGTGTTAAATTCTATTATAAAGGCAAGTACCTTGATTACCCTCTTACAGCCCAAAGCCTGCTTTTTCAAATGGGAATGTGGTCGGGGCTGCGAGTGGGATTGAGTTTTCTAAAAAGTAAATTATTCATCAAGAAACCAAAATCCATCGAAGGCGAAGATGAAACTGTTGAAGATTGGGCTATCAAAAGCTTTGGGAAACATTTATACAAGACTTTTTTCAAACCCTATACAGAACAATTCTGGAAGATGTCATGTTCGGAGTTGTCATCGCGCACGATTCCAACTCATACGCGCATGAGCTTTTCCAACACATTGCGTCTGCTCTTACGGCGGCGCTTCTCAGAGACTGACTCATCACTCATTGAAAGAGAAATGCTGCCCACCTATTACCCTGATTCCGGTTTTGAAGAAATTCCAGATCGGATCCTTCGCGCTGCCAAAAAGAACGGGGTTCGAATTCAAACGGAATCCCGGGTCATCGGAGTCGAAGAATCACAGGAGGTGGGAGTTCGTGTCCTCTATGAGAGCCATGGTGAACAAAAAGAAATAGAGGGATCCCATGTGGTTTCAACCATCCCGCTTCCTGAATTCGCTAAGATGCTGAGCCCTCAAGTACCTCCGGAAATCCTTGCTTCGGCCGAGAGGCTGGATTACCGGGCGCTGACAGCCCTGGGCATGGTCACCCACAAACAAAACATTCTGAACTGCAGCTACATCTATGTGCTGAACCGGCCGTACAACCGCATCACAGAAATGAATGAATTCAGCTCGGCGACCAGCCCTAAGGACGAAAACATCATTATGATTGAGATTCCATGTCTAAGAGACAGCCCAGCCTGGACAGCTTCGAAAGAAGCTCTGTTCGAAATGTGTATCGGGAGTCTATCCAAAGATGGCATCCTGGCTCCGGGAGATGTAAAACATCTGCTTCTAGCTAGAGCGCCCCATGCTTATCCCATCTATCGCAAAGACTACGCCGTGAACCTAAAGAGAGTTCTAGATTATGTGGATAAAAACCAGAGATTATCGACCTTAGGAAGGAATGGGGAGTTCATATACATGGATATCGATAAATGCATGAGAAGGGCCTTCGATTTTGCTGATAAATTCCTTACTAATTACGACTCTAAGAAGGATCTCTAAAAGGAGCATCCCATGCCTCCGTGCCGCATTTGTCAAACCCAATACGAACCCTTTATCTCCTTTGGGAAAATGCCGATTGCCAATGGATTTTTAACTCAAGAGCAATTTAGTGATGAATATTTTTTCAATCTAAAGACAGGATTTTGTCCTCAGTGCCATATGGTCCAAATAGTCCAACAACCTGACCGAACAAAAATGTTTCACGAAAACTATGCTTTTTACTCATCCACCTCGACCCGCATGGCTAGTCATTTTAAGCAATTTGCTGAATCGGTCATGAAAGACTACTTAAAATCGGCTGACCCCTTCGTTGTCGAAATCGGGAGTAATGACGGCATAATACTTCAGCATTTTGCCTCTGCAGAAATTCGTCATCTAGGGATTGAGCCATCAGCCAATGTTGCCAAGGTAGCCATGGATAGAGGCATTCAGACAATTTGTGAATTTTTTGATGAACAACTTTCCCTTCAGATTGTTGAAAAGCACGGGCAGGCCGATGCCTTTCTTGGAGCCAATGTGATGTGTCATCTCCCTTATATCCATTCAATTGTCGAAGGGATAAAGAGAATCCTCAAGCCCGACGGAATCCTCCAATTTGAAGACCCGTATATAGGAGATATTTTAGAGAATATAACGTATGATCAAATCTACGATGAACATGTGTTTCTGTTCTCGGTTTCATCCATAAAATATCTTTTTGAGCAGCACGGCATGGAAGTTATCGATATTCAACCTCAAGAAACCCACGGAGGATCGATGAGGTATGTCATTGCTCACAAAGGAAGACATTCTGTTTCGGATAGAGTCAATCAACAGATAACAAAAGAGGAGAGCTTGGG